>Ga0157376_10000139_pt1 | contig 49554 bp, 41 predicted proteins | sample M45metaG_FD_121801 | JGI IMG/M metagenome (GOLD analysis project Ga0157376, IMG submission 121801) | Miscanthus rhizosphere microbial communities from Kellogg Biological Station, Michigan, USA - M4-5 metaG | ecosystem: Host-associated > Plants > Roots > Rhizosphere > Soil | place: USA: Michigan...
TACGTGGTATTGGCGGACTTATTGTTATCGATTTTATCGATATGGCAATCATGTCTAATCGCCAACTGCTCTTCACCACTTTTGAACGTCTGCTCAAAGAGCATGATAAGTTCCAATCAGTGGTACTGAAGGTTTCCGAATTTGGCTTGGTACAAATGACGCGCAAACGTACGGGCAAAACCCTACTTCAGCAGTTAACGAACGATTGCTCTCACTGCCATGGATCCGGGTTTATTACCTCAGTCAAAACTGAAGCGTATAGTATTCTACGCGCCATCAAGCAGGAATGCACTGATCAGAAACCATCAAAGAATATACATTTACTGGTGAATCCAACCGTTTTTGAGTACCTAACCTCTAAAGAGTATGATGCACTGTTGGAACTTGAAAAACTGTTTGCATGCAAAATACGCCTGGTAAGTATGCACGATTTTCATATGCATCAATACAAAATTGAAAAAACGTGATAACCTTACCAAAGTATACTGCTGAACAACAATGATTCATGGTGCATAAAAATATGAGTGAACAACGTTCTATTTTGGAACAATACCCTGATTATGCGGTCAATATTGGTATTGAAGTTCATGTCCAACTATTATCTGCAAGTAAAATTTTTTGTGCTTGCTCTAATAAAGTGTCACAAGAAGCTAATAAAACCATTTGTCCCATATGCGCAGGGCATCCAGGCGTTTTACCAGTACTCAACCAGCAGGTAGTAGAATATGCCGTATTGGCAGGTTTAGCGACCAATTGCACCATTGCTCCCCTCAGCATTTTTGATCGCAAACATTATTTTTATCCAGATTTACCCAAAAATTATCAAATCACCCAGAATGAAACGCCTATCTGCACCAACGGATATATTGAGATTCGTTTGGAGGATGGATCGTACAAAAAAATTCGTATTAAACGTATTCATATGGAAGAGGATGCGGGTAAAAGCATCCATGCAGCACAGAGCAACGAAAGTTTTGTTGATCTCAATCGCGCCGGAACGCCATTGCTAGAAATAGTGACACAACCAGATATCACTAACGCATATGAAGCGCGCACCTATCTAAAAACTTTACGCTTAATCGTACAATATCTAGGCGTATGCTCAGGTAACATGGAGGAAGGAGCGTTTCGCGCAGATACCAATATTTCAGTACGCAAAAAAGATTCTGAAACTCTTGGAACCAGATGCGAACTTAAAAATATCAACTCGTTCAAATTTATTTCAGATGCCATTGAGTATGAAATTGGACGACAAATTCATGCTTTGCAAGAAGGCGAACAGATCAAACAAGAAACACGGTTATGGGACACCAAAAATCACGTGACCGTGCCTATGCGAAGTAAAGAAGAGGCCGCAGATTATCGCTACTTTCAAGATCCTGACTTGCCGTATATTGCTATCGAGCAAGAACGCATAGAATTGGCACGCACTTCTATGCCTGAATTACCGAATGCCAAATGCAATCGTTTAATCAAGCAATACGGATTATCTACGTATGAAGCAGATATTTTGATTGATGATCGCGAACTTGCCAATTATTTTCAGGAAGCTGTAACTTACACGACAAGTAAACAACTTATCAATTGGCTTTTGCGTGATCTTTTAGGATATATAAAAGAGCATAAAATTAGCTTTGCCGAATGCAAAGTCACCCCGCGCCGACTTGCCGAAATTGTGGGCATGCTTGAGCAAGGAACTATCAATAATCATGCTGCAAAGCAAGTCTTTGAAGACGTTGCTGTATCAGGACAAGAACCCGCAGATATCGTCAAAAGTAAGGGGCTGGAACAAATCGGCTCACGTGATGAACTAGAAAAAATCATTCAAGAAATTATTGCTGCCAATCAAGAGAATGTTGCTGCATACAAAGCAGGGACAACTAAGCTTTTTGGTTTCTTTGTCGGTCAAGCTATGGCAAAAACTGGCGGCAAAGGGAATCCAAAACTCATTCAAGAGTTACTGAAAAAATATCTGCTCGATACTTAGCTATGATTTTTTCGTTCCTCTTTTGGTAATACAACGCCAAAAATCACCCAAAACTTATTCAGGAGTGTCAGGAAAAGTTTCTAGCATAAAAGACTGTGTTTCTAGGAAAGCAAAGTGCTCACCCAATCCTCCATCAAATTTAGCGCCATTCTTTATTAAGGCTTGTAATGTGGAGACTCCCAATGGTGATACACGACAATGACATAGATTATGATCATTTGGGCAAGGATGCGGTAAAAAGTGCATAAGTAACGGCGTGAAAGCGCGATCATTACGTGCATTGACGTCCGCTTTGGCCTCTACAAGAGCTTGTACCATTCGCGCACCAGCCTTCGGCTTTAGGCCAGGGATTTTTTTCGTACACAATACACTAACACTATGTAATGCTGTATTACCGTGCTTATCCTTGGACTGAGCATAATTTGGATGTTGTTTAAGAATCTTACTAACAGCTTCAGAATCACCACATTTAATAGCTGATACAAATTTTTGACAAATTTGGTTGTCATCTTCCGATCGAATACATTGTTTTTTGTCGGCAGTTTCAATGTTCAGCGTACAAGCTGTGAGTAATATTCCAGCCACACTTAATACAAAAATCTTCACAAAAATTCCTTTATTAAAATATAGATCTTACAAAACATACGTATCGTATTGCGTTAAACTCACGAACGCAATAAAATGCACTTATTCTATAACGTCAAGACAGTATGTTAAATAGCCAAGGCCATGCGCACTACACATGTTCCTCGATCATCTTTACTTGCCCCATAGTACAGCAGGACCACGTCTATAGAGCGACAGCAATTGAAATGACTCATACCATATACCTGTAATGGAGTATAACCCTTATTATCTCCTGCATTAACGTCAGCTTTTGCTTCTAAAATAGCTTGAACGACTAATCCAGCTGCAGGATTATCTGGTGATCTGTTACAACAATACTTACACGCACTATGAAGTAACGTACGGCCTTGTTCATTTTTTTTGTTAATATCATGCACAGAAAGTCGCTTATGCTCAAGCGCTGTTAAAGCTTGAAGGAAAAATTGCCATTCCCGGTCATTGCGTGTACTAATTTCTTTTTTGCCATCAGCTGCAGTAAGAATGCCTACCTGCGCTATTAAGCATATTCCTATTAAATATAATGAAGTGACTTTCATAAAATTCCTTATTGCTATTAAACATAGTGATAATAGTACATAATTACCTTTATTGTTCAAAGACATAATATCATGCAACAAGAGAACAAGCTGCTTGTAATCACTGCAGTTACCCACTGACCTTTTGTTATTACAACCGTAACTGTTGTTCATAGCATTGCATGGGGTAATGCTTTTTTTGTACTCTCTCTTGGTCAAGATTCTATATTGTGCAAACAAAGATTAATGTTACATACGCTTATGAGTTTTTTATGAAAAAATTATATAGATGTTCACTTTTTATTTTTCGACGCGATTTGCGTCTTGTGGATAATTGTGGCCTTAATGAAGCATTGAGGCTTTCAGAACAAGTGATTCCAGCTTTTATTATCGATCCCGCACAAGTAGGTAAGGGTAATGCATACCGCAGTATGAATGCACTTCAATTTATGGCTGAATCTTTATACGATCTTGATCAACAACTGCGTGACTATAAGAGCCAACTCTACATCTGGCGTGGAAAACCGACCACCATCGTCAAACATCTTATACAAGAGTCTCGTATTCAAGCACTGTTTTGCAATCGTGATTATACCCCTTTTAGCATTGCGCGCGATCAAGCCCTGCAGGAAATATGCATGCGAACGTCCTGTCCCTTTATTCAATGCAATGATCTTGTGCTCACCGAGCCCGAAGATATCTTAAATAAGAGTGGTAAATTTTTTTCAAAATTTACGCCATTTTTCAATACAGCACGCAAAAATGCGGTTGCAAATCCTCAACGCTTGCCGCATACACATTTTTTTAAACAAAAATTAGCAAAAACTCTATCTATCAAAGCCACAATGCAACTACTTATCCCGCAACCTAATAACTTGATTCATACCCATGGTGGTAGCAAAGAAGCACACAAATTACTACGCAAGATATCAAAACTTACTCATTATGCACAAACACGCGACACGCCATCGTTACCTACAACCTCTTTGTCCGCTCATCTAAAATTTGGTACCGTATCAATTCGGCAGGTTTACCATCGTTGCACTGCAACAACACGCACAGATCGTGTATTGATGCAACAACTTTATTGGCGCGATTACTACACACATGCTATTTTTCATTCCCCCCATATGCTCGGACACGCGGGTAATCCCACCTATAACAAACTCGTGTGGCGACATGATACCAAGCTCTTTGATCTCTGGTGTCACGGGAAAACAGGATTTCCTATTATCGACGCAGGAATGCGACAACTCAATAGTACAGGCTTTATGCACAATCGCATACGTATGCTGACTGCTTCATTTTTAGTCAAAGATTTACGTATTGATTGGCGATGGGGAGAACGTTATTTTGCACAACAATTAGTTGATTATGACCCTGCAGTGAATAATGGTAACTGGCAATGGATTGCAGCAACCGGCTATTGTACGATGCCATATTTTAGAATATTCAATCCATGGATACAGCAAAAAAAATACGATCGTGACTGCGTGTACATAAAAGAATGGATTTCAGAACTACGTGCAATTGAACCAAAAACAATACATCTGCTGTATCGCCACACCGTGGCGCATTACCCACCGCCTATAATCAATCATGATCAAGAAGCTGCAAGAACAAAAATATGGTATAGGGATGCGATCATGCGGAACAAAAAGCAATAATTGTACTTTGTGGGCCACCCTCGCGACTTATTCAGTTTTATCCGCGCCTCACAAACGTAAGTACTTGTAATGGACCCTGGTATACCTTCGAGGGCAGGGTCTCAGTCTGCATTCTTTGCATATAATCAAGTATCTCGAGCAACAACCCTTTCAGGGGAGTGCGATACGTTGCGCTAGAGGCATATTTTGCATCCTCAAAATACGCAAACGTCGAGTCACACCGTGAAAATCGAAAAGAACCAGCACCTCGACCATCCTGCACTACCAATTCTGGTACATGTTTTCCGTTTTTTGGCCATCCTACATAACATATATAAAAGCGCATTTCTCTTTGCTGAGTTACTACTGATTCACTTGTTGTTTCTTCACCTGCTGTTGTCGTCGATGAGGAAGATAGGGTGGGAGGGCCACCAGCAGTCTTCAATTCTTGCGATTCGGACTTGACTTCAGCTATGTCCTGCTTGAGATAATCAGCTTCTTCTCCTTTAACGTCCACTATCTGCTTGACATGGAATGTAGATATTATATTGCCATGAACATCAATAATATCTCTATTGAGGTTATATATATAGTCCCAATATTCATGGTATTCTTGAGATGTCAGCGTATGCAATGTCATAAAATGACCAGGCTTTACGATTTGATCAGATAGTTCGAGAGCCGTGTCTTGCAACAAGGATATAGACTGTTTTGAGCCAAAGAACTGCGATTGACCAATTCCTTGTTTATATAATTGCCATAATTCGGTGTATGCAAAATTCTTTTGTTCCTCCTCAGGCAATTTAACTGTTGAATTTAACGAAATCATACAACTATAGTAGGGTCCTTTACAGGTTTTTGGTAGTACAGACACAATCTCGCCTGCCTGAGGAATGATAATGCTTCCGGTAAGCGCCCCTCCGGATACTAAATCCTTAGGGTGTGTAGATTTAATCGGTACTGCAACGAGCGATGACGACGGTGACGACCAATATGCGCTGCCCAATGCTATCACAGTAATTGCCGCTACTGCAGGGATAGCCCATACAGCATGTCGCTCCCAGCTCTTTTCTTTCTTTTTTTCGTCAATTTTTTGCTTATGGCGCTGCACAACATGAGAGGTATCATCTACCGGCAAATCAGGTTCCGCGGCTACTACAAGCGGGTTCATAATAAACAAACAATAGATTAATGATACTAGATGCCGCGTATGTGCCATTATAAGCCTTGTATTAAAATTCGTTATTTTTTTGCGATGTATTCACGTAGTAAGCGGATAATATCCTGTCGATCGACACTCTGTGCCCACCATACAGCGTCACGCCCTTCAAAATCTTTAAGCGTATGATCTGCACCTGATTCTAAAAGGAATTTAATGACCGGATGTGATGCCCGTTCTGCCGCCATCATAAGTGCTGTCCACCCGCCTGGATGAGTTTGCGCATTGATATCAATCTGCGAACTTGCAAGTAATAATGCGAGCAATTTAACATCATTATACAGTACACCATCAATTAACAACGTAGTACCATATTCATGATAATATTGGGTCGATAGGGACGTCGTTTTTAAGAGCCATGCGATCAAAGCATACTGCTTATGCATGCACGCACATTTAAAAATTGCAGCTTTGTCTACATATTGAGCATGATAACGTGCCCAAAGTTTTTTCATCTGTTCTACATTACCAGCCTGAATGGCTTTAATAATATCTTGTGTGGGAGTATCAGAACGATGCTGACGCATAGGCATCGAAAGCTCATGCGATGCGGCCTGTGTCAAACACCCGAGCATGATCACTCCGTATAATATAATACCATGTATCATTTTTGCATAATTCATACTTTTCACCCCATATTTTTAAAATATATGAATATCGCTTTTTGTAAAGAGGCTCAAAGCCAATATTTTTCATATTGAATCATTAATGATGTCATTACTTCCGTTGCACATGATCACTGTGCTACGGTACATGTAATTATTACTGGGGAAGGAAAACGTCATGCGCATATGCATAATAATCATGGGATCAGCAGTACTTATGCTCCTTACTGCAGTCACATGGCTCAAGACTAAACCAAAAATTTCAGAGGTAACTGTACCTTTGACAGAGATAATCGAACATGGTTAAAGAAACGCATGAAGATGTTGAGCAAGAACACCAAATGAGGTCGAATTACTTAAATTTTTCCTGCCAACCATTCATATAGATGTCCATATATCGGTCTGGAGTAATCTTCATCAGAGCAATAGAACATGGACCACAATCCGCTTGAAAAGGATTAGTCTTAGATTCGTAATAGTATTGTTCTCCTTCACAATTCCTTCGACACCACAATGCGTGCTTAAGTCCCTTCTGCTTAACCGAAAGATATCGCTCCTGCTCACTTACCATTAAATAATATAGCGTCTTTTTACCTAAAGTTTGGATCTCCGTTCGCCCTGTAACCATTATTGTTTGATTTCCGTCTTTGTTCTCTAATTGCAACGCAGGTTTGGCAAGCAATATAGGAACTTCACTTTCAATTGTAGAGCAGCCGGCATAAGGCTTATGTCCTGGTTTTCCTACCCCCAAAGCACTCATTGTCCACGGATTCACGTATGGGGTTCTTGGCATAGACGCTTCACTCGAAGGTGTACCAACTGGCGTAACAGCACTACCACTCTGTGTGCATGGAGTTAATGGCTGCATACTTACTGGAATCACCACAGGAATTTCATCAATGTTCAGGCCATAATGGGTAGAAGGTAAAGAATTTGTAGATAACGGAGTCAATTCTTGAGTGCGAGCAACTGCGCCTCCTGGAACTGCCCCTGGTCGCAAACAGCATATAACACCACCAATAGCTAACGTAACTATCGCGCCATATATTATTTTTTTACGCAAAGAGGTCGCATTTTTTTCTTGAACATTATCGGCGATTATTCCCCAGGGATGCATTCCTACAACTAATAAAACAAAAAAGAACACATAACGGTTCTGCATAAAAAATTCCTCATGACAATGGTTGGTTATTCCTGAAGATCATATTACCATAAAACCAACGTTCTTGATTCTCAAAATCACGTCCTATTTCAACAAATTGGTTTTCGGAAAGCCAGTGAATAACCTCATTGAAGCTCGATTGTCCCTCATAGGCTTGTCTAAATTCAATTTCAAGGTACAGAATTTTGACTGTCTTCATGATAACCGGACAAGCCTTCATGATCGCAAGGGCATGTCCTTGTACATCAAGCCACAAAAAATCAACGTGGGTTATGTGCATAGCTTGAGCCCATACATCGAGCGTTATGGTCGGTACCATCATCGTAGACGGGTAGGTGATCGGCGACCACGCCAATCTGCCGGTGGGTTTATATAACGATCCCGCTTGAAACGGTTGACCAGGATTTTTTGCTTTTTGAGATATATAAAACCGTGCTTCACCTACTTCAGAACTTAATGCATAAGGATGGCAAATAACATTAGGCTCTTGCCCCACCGATTGTTTTAATAAAGTGAAAATTTCAGGCACCGGTTCAAAGGCATGCACCACACCATTTGGCCAGTGGCGCGCTAGTTTTTTAGTATCACGCCCATTATATGCTCCTGCTTCCACAATAATTGGATTATCGGGCAACATAGGTGCAACAAAATCAAGTAACATGTTTTTATGAATTATACGCATATTTTTCAATAATTTTATGTAATCACGCTTAACATAGCACAATTATTGCAAACAATACATTTTTTCAACATCGACATTGACATTTCAATAAGAATTGAAATAATGAAAAAGACTTGATTTAAAATGGTTTTTCATTATTTAGGATTTTTATGAATGTCACAACAAGGTTTTTTCTACTACTTTTTGCCTTAGCCAATTCCGTTGTATATTGCGCTGAAGAGCCGCGATCATTGCAAGGGGAAAAAGAGAGTAAAGCAGTATCAGGAGCATTAACATGGAATGAGAAGACAGATCCAGAGGGCAAAGAAGTTAGAGCATTTATTAACAAATTGCCCGACGATATACAACAACATATTGGTAGTTTTTTACCGTATATTACCATTAATAATCTAAAAAAAGCTCTTACCCAAAAACCACGTGGAATCGCAGTATTGCCTTCAGGCAATTTTGTGATGCATGACTCTCTTGATAGAGTTGCTATTTTAAACAATGAGGGAAAATGCATTGAGCGATACGAGATCGGATTGTCCCCTCAATCAATTGATTTTGATCGACATGAAAAATACCTGCTCGTGCAAGGTTTATCTCAATTTGCCGTTATACAGAGAGATATACGAGAAGGTCATATAAATGTTAAAAATGCAGACTGGGCAAGATTTTACAATGATACCAAAGGAGCAAAATGTGTCGTATATAGAGATTCTGAATCCCGAATATTCTATACCCTTGATTTAAAAACACGAACGTGTAAACCATTCGAAGCAATTTTAGAAAAAAAATTAATAACACTTAAGAATAAGGTTGATGGTGAAGTAAGCCTCCCACAATTAAGCGACGATTTGAGTACTTTAGTATTCAATTCAGAAACTCCTGCTTCTGATGAAAAAAACCAAAATTATCTTGATGTTATAGAGCTGAAAACACAAAAAGCCTATAGAGTTCCCTATACAAGAAATAGCCTCCATCCTAATCATTTTGGAATTACACATGACAAGAAGTTGATAATTGTACAAGAAGCAGAGGAAAATTTTTCTGTCATTAATTATAAAAATAAAGATAGTATGGTACTTCCCTATCATTCAAGTAATCCGCTAATCACTGTTCCTCGATCAATATCTTCGATGCCCTCGTCATATATGGTAGCTCCTGGGTATCAAATTCCCGTTAAAATAGATACCAAACAAGGATCATTCTATAGGGCCACACCTTTAATTGCTGATGCTGATTGGAAATTATATTTGGAAACTCAATACGATGATACATTGCTAGGACCTTTAGGACAAAGCATGCAAAATTTACTAACACCAAACGGTCATACTCTTGCCTATTTTGGAGCTCAGGATGGATTATTGCGTTTGCAAGATACCAAAACTAACGAAGTAACCGTTGTCCCAGAAATTACCTATACACGAGGGACATTGATGAAAGCTGCTACAAATACATGCTTTTTGATTAAAAAAGGTGGACAGCGTGCCCCGCACACAATTGCGATCAGGCAAACTTCTGTTGGTGAACAAATAGCAAATCGTATACAAGCTGCTGAAAACCTAAGTTTAAAAACAATTACATCATCCGAAAAATAAAGCTCTTTTACAGCGTTATAGAGTAATTTTTAATACTATAATCATGAACATCTTTCTGGTATTTTTATACTAGAAAGATGTTTTTTTATAATAATTTTTGCTAAAAATAATTCGGAACACCCATGAAACGTATTGCCATTATTATCCCAGCATACAACGAAGAGAAACGCATCGGTACAACATTACAAGCATATCTTACCTATTTTTCTCAACCACAACATACCAACATAGCAGTCGAATTTATTATTGTGCTTAATGGCTGTACTGACATGACTGAAGATGTTGTACGCCAGATTACGCAAGGATATGGTAATAGGCACATTATTAACCTGAAGCAAGCAGGCAAGGGGCTTGCAGTCGCTCATGGATTTAAAGCTGCACTAGAGCTTTCACCCATTGTTGATTTCATTGGTTTTGTAGATGCTGATATGGCAACTCAACCGCGCTATTTTCACGATTTAATCGAACAACAAAAAATTTATGATGGTATTATTGCAAGTCGCTACATGCCGGGGGCATCAGTCTATCCTCAGCGTCCATGGATCAAACGTGTTGGAAGCCGCTTGATGTATGATTCATTAGTTACCGCCCTTTTTGGTATGCATTACCATGATGTACAGTGCGGCGCAAAATTATTCAAACGCGAAGTTATTGCAGCAATTTTTCCTTATCTGCATGTCCGCCAATGGTCATTTGATGTAGAATTGCTGTATCTGTGCAAACGGTTTGGATTTACCATCAAAGAACATCCGACCGTGTGGTATGATCAAACCGATAGTAAACTAAGTATTATGCGCGACGGATTACGCATGCCATGGTCACTCGTCAAAATTCGCATACGCCATATGCGATCGCATAAATAAGCGCTATCTGACTTCTTTTATTAACTGCACAAGCCGTTGCCACGTATCATCGTGACCCGATGATTTGAGCGAATCAATGACATAACATACCAATTGCATACCATCATTCTGAACTACCACAGCAATCCAATGCCCTATCGCTTGTGTTGATTGCGATCCAGAACGTAAAAAGAAAACATGAGTTGCTCGGGGAGTTTTTTTAAGTCGTCTAATAATATCAATAATACCGCGCGAAAACGATGGCAAATCACCAAGTTTATACGGCAATGGCAAAGAAAACATACTATAATCATCAGGATTCATATGTGCATAATGATGCATAATATCTGCAATTGCCCCCTCATCAAGCGCGAACAAACACATATCATAGCGATGAGAAATTTTAGCAAGCACGTTCTGCATTTCTTCAAGATAGGCGCGCATGCGTTTTTCATCACGCAACAGAGCATCCGCATCCCGTTGTACTTCAGGTAACCCTATTTTTAACGCATTATATACAATAACCGCATCCAATGCAGCCCAATAACCACATTCGGTCCCCTGCTGCTGCACAACATTCACCCGTACTGTCTTGACTGTCCCTGCCACCGGCTGAGTGGATTTTGCTGGTACAACAGATTGTGGTACAACTTTTTCAGGGACTGGTACCCTAGGAACAGCCTTTTTTGGTGTACCTTTTTGTTGTTGACGCGTAACTGCCAACGCCCGATCCAATTGCGCTCCAGCCTCTTCAATTTCACGCGCACTGTCTTGCAAAACATGTGTTGCTGCTTGCTTTTCCTGCGCTTGCCCCGTAAGTTCTAGGGCGCGATCAATCTCTGCTTGCGCACGGCCAACATTATGCTTTGCTCGGGCAACCTGAACCTGAACCGCACGTGCACGGCGTTGTTCACGCTGCTGTTTTTTCCGCTGTATAACTTGTTTCTTGGCCGCTTGTTTTGAACTCCGCCCCCGTTGAGCCGAATATATTTGGCTATTTTCAAGAGACAAAAGCGTCAACACCAGCAAGCCGCATGATATAATTCTTAACTTCATAACTCATCCTATCAATACTGCATCCAACCAGCATTAATAAAATATCATATGTGTATATAAAAATTCAATAATCTAAAAAAATCTTTCTATTGCGATAATAATAGCAAAATTGGTATCCTAAAACCAGGAAGAGTATGTGGATACGTTCAAACAGGGGAAAAGTTCATGCGTTTTGGCTGGTTATATCTACGATTTATCTTCATATGCAGCTTGAGCATGATGCATACTGGCATACTCATGAGTATGGACGTCAAGTCTAACGTTGAGACATTTGAACAACAACTGGCAAGAGATCAGCAAGAATTTCAACAAGCGCGAGCACGGGAGCTAAAAGCTAAAATGCAGGTATCGCAACAAGGATCAAGAGACGACAAAAAAATAAAAGCAGGTCAAGCAGTCCGAGCCCAAGTTTTACAACAATTTCCTTCTTTTGAGCAAAGTATGGATACATTATATGATGCGATTAAAGGAAGTGATATAGGATCAATAGCCAAATTTGGCATCCTACGACATCTAATAAATGTAATTAACAAAGTGGCAACATATCCTATGCAAGCAAACCTCAATGGAGACAAATACCTTATCGGTTTATATCAAGCACTCAGTAAATGTGCTCGTGATGAGATTATAAAAAGTCTTATTGTCAAACGCTTGGCATATTCGATGGCCACTACTACAAAAATAATGGCCTCATTCAGCGCCGTTTTTACTTATACAACAATTAAAAATATTCCTATTCCTTTACTACAATGGCCCAACTTTGAAAATTCCAAGGCATTATTAGATGACGCTATTGATTCCTTGCAGGCCACAGCACCAATCGATAAAAATGTACTGTTGGATGCGTCATCTTTATGCCAAATCTCAAATAAGCCTACGCACGAGAATACGACCAACGTACAGACGCTAATTGAATCATTGAAACAAACAGCACAAAAATCAGATGACATGTATGCTCTAGTAGCCCTGAGTCAATTGTTATCTAATGCATATCAAGAACAATTTAAATTAGAAAACCAAGTGCTTTTTGGGCAAGAGCGACAAGCGACTCCTTACAAAGATATTTTAAATAATATTCTTCAAATAACATACATAACCAATCCCACTATTGGATATCGATATCTTTTGCAAAACGTCAGTTCGCTTAAACGCTATCTATTGACCTCTGCAGCCGCAGAAAGTGCACCACAAAAACTCAAAGATGCTATCAAGAATTATATTACTGCACAGCGAGCGCTCTTTAATAGTATAATTGATGGTACAACGTTATCTTTTTTGCAAAAAAATAGTCCTGCGCAACCAGAAAAAACACACTTTGGCATTTTATATCAGACTTTTATCACGATAAAAGAAGATACTCAGTACGAATATCACGATTATGCTTTAAAGCAATTTCTTACCATACTTGGATCACCAGACACAAAAGAAAATGCTCAAATATTAGAAGCACAAGACGCGCAAAGTATCTACAACAACCTCCAACGTCGTATCAATTCTGAATTTGGACTCACAATTTCCTTGAAGTCTTTTTTTAGCTGGAGATCTGATGTGGACAAAGCATTCATAGAAGCTATGGAACAATGGGCAATTGCCACTATTCAAAAACTCAAAGCAGATCAACCACCTGCACCTCAATAAATAGTAAATCACGCTCCACAGCATTTTTTATGCTTTTTACCCGATCCGCATGGACATGGATCATTACGCCCTACTTTATCGCCAACGCGGTGTGGTTGCTGATGTGCATGATTGTCTGTCGGACTCTCAGGAGCACCTGAACCGAGTTGTAATGATTCAAGCTCTTCTTCTCGGCGCCGCTCAAGTTCTTGTTGGTTAAAGCGCTCAATATTAAGATGGAATATATGGTGCACAACGTCGCGATACACCGCACTCATCATATCTTTAAACATCGAAAATGCTTCACGTTTATATTCAATCAACGGCACTTTTTGCCCCCAACTACGCAAACTAATTCCTTCACGCAGATAATCAAGATTGAGCATATGCAACTTCCATGCCTGATCAATCGTCTCAAGCATAAGCCACTTTTCAGCATTATGAATAATGTCATCTGGGCGTTGATTGCGTAACAAATCATATTGTTCTGCTAGCACATTAATGCAATCGCGCGTTAAAGTATCATACGTAACCTTGACTCGCTCAATACGCGCAAACGTTGACATCGGCAATCCGGTCATTTTACTTAACAGATCATATACTTGATCAATCCCTTCAGGCTGCACTGCATGATGCGGAAATACATACGCAACAACATCTTCCACCGATTTTGCGAGCATATCACGTATCAAATCGGCTACTTGATACGTACCTTCAAGAACATCGCGTCGACAGCCATACACCACAATACGCTGCTGATTAAGAACATCGTCATATTCTAAAAGATGTTTACGTATATCAAAGTTTTGCCGTTCAACCTTCTCTTGCGAAATAGCAATCGATCGTGAAGCCCACGCATGTTCAATAACCTCGTCCTCTTTCATGCCCAAAAATTCCATATGTCGTTTGAGTGTATCCCCCGACACACGACGAATCAGATCATCTTCCAGCGAGATGTAAAAACGTGATTCACCAGGATCTCCCTGACGACCTGAGCGTCCACGCAACTGATTATCAATACGTCTACTTTCATGGCGCTCGGTTCCTAAGACATACAAACCACCAGCAGCAAGCGATTCTGGTGTCAATTTAATATCGGTACCGCGGCCTGCCATATTGGTGGCAATAGTAACGCGACCAGGTTCACCCGCATGCGCAACAATTTCTGCTTCCCGTTGATGCTGTTTAGCATTTAAAACTTCATGCGGAATGCCGTGTGAGCGAAAAATCATACTGAGCAATTCTGATGTTTCCACCGCAACCGTACCAACCAAAATGGGTTGCCCTTTCGTATGGCGCGCCTGCACATCTTCAACAATAGTTTTGTACTTGGCTTCTTTAGTAAGAAAAATAAGATCCGGTTGATCAATACGAATCATCGGTCTATTAGTTGGAATCGAAACTACCGGCAATTTATAAATTTTGTAAAACTCTTCTGCTTCAGTCATTGCAGTACCCGTCATACCGGCCAAGCGTTTGTATAAACGAAAGTAATTTTGCAACGTGATCGATGCTAATGTTTGACTCTCTCGTTCTATCTCAACGCCTTCTTTTGCTTCCAGTGCCTGGTGCAATCCATCGCTATAGCGACGTCCTGGTAAAATACGCCCAGTAAATTCATCAACAATCAAAACTTCATTATCACGCACAACGTATTCAACATCATTACGAAAAAGTACATGTGCTTTAAGCGCTTGCGTCGCGTGATGTAAAATATTGGTATGTTCAACCGCATACAAATTATCAACACCAAAAGCTTCTTCAAGTTTATCGTTGCCAGATTCAGTTAAATACACTGCACGTGTTTTTTCATCAACTTCATAATCAGCATCTTTTTTCAAGCGACGCACTGCTTTATCTGCGTCAACATACAAGCGACTACTGCGGTCAGTTGCCCCTGAAATAATCAATGGTGTTCGTGCTTCATCGATTAAAATAGAATCGACTTCATCCACGATGGCGTAATACATATCACGTTGCACATAATCTTCCAGGCGAAACTTCATATTATCGCGCAAATAATCAAAACCTAATTCATTATTTGTCGCGTACAAAATATCAGCTTGATATACTTTTTTGCGTTCGGCGTCACTCATACTATGCTGCAAATACGCAACCTCCAGCCCCAGCATTGTATAGACTGGTTTCATCCATTCTGCATCGCGCTTAGCCAGGTAATCATTGACCGTCACTAAGTGCACTGCTTTGCCAGTCAACGCATGGGTATACAGTGCCAATGTTGCTGTTAAAGTCTTACCTTCTCCAGTTTTCATTTCAGCAATTTTACCATCAAACAATGCAATACCGCCGGCAAGCTGCACATCGAAATGACGCTGCCCTAAAGTTCTACGCGCTGCTTCACGTACCACAGCAAATGCTTCAGGCATGATAGCATGCAAAGCCTTACCGTTATTGAGCTGTAAACGAAATTCATCAGTTTTTTGGCGCAACTGTTCATCAGACAAAGCTCGTGTTGCAGGTTCAAATTCATTAATTTGCCCAACTATAGGGAATATACGCTGCAATTGCCGATCATTAGCAGTACCAAGAATTTTGGCCAAAATACGTGAAATCATTGGTTCTCCGTTAACTAATTTCTACAAATATCAAATTTTCAATTTAAAAATAGAGCTCTTTTTGAAACTGCCATCTACACTCTGAGCTTTATGATAACACAAGGAGTTTCAAAATAGATCCAATATATATCCTATACATAGAGCATATATACTACTATTTTAATAGCTTTGTAAAAAGAGCGTATCATAAAGGGCTTTTTGACTCAATGAGTTACGTCAAAAGTGCTATACTTATTTGCCGGTTAGCAGATAAGCCTTGCCGACGGTACGAACAATACTGCAGATTACAGATAGTACAGCATGCGCCGTCAATATTGATCGACGCTGCTTTAATTCCCAAATCTTGCGCTAAACAAACATTGAATAGTACCATGTCAGCATACCAACGATTATTGCGCGGTTGCACAACCTGATCAGCCCATGGAAACGTTCGAATAATGTGCAGCACGTCAGGACCAATTTCATAACAACACCCACGTGCCGCCGGACCAATAATCAATTGAATTTTTTGAGGATCACTGGCATACGCTTCGATCATCGTGCACACAGCGTTTTTGAGAATCTCCGCAACTGAACCCCGCCATCCAGCATGTACCACGGCCAGCGCAGGCTTAGTTGGATCATAGAGCACAAGCGGAACACAATCTGCGGTGACTACGCCAAGCCCTATGCCACGATAGTTGGTAATCATAAAATCAGCTTCACGCGTAAAATTAGGTACCGATCTCACAATCTGCGATGTTACTTCAATGCCCTGCGCCCCATGTACCTGGCGCGTGAAAAAAAATGGTTTTTCGGTAAATGACAAGGGAAAAAATGCGCGAAGCTCTCGATCGATAGTTGCAGTGTCTCTCGAAGCATGTATCTGATCAAGCGGTATGCTGCACGCTTGATTGCCGAAATAAAGTGTTAAGTCTTTTACAGTGTAAGTATGCATCATGTTACAATAGGGTGTAATTTGTCCTTGGATTATAAATTTAAAATTTTTTTGTTAAAATTTGCTTACGTTGCAATTATTTCTTTAAGCATTTCATAGTTCACCTCCTGAACCCTCTGGTGATTCAGATCCTGGTTCAACCGTTGCGAGCTGCAATTCTTGATCATACAACTGGTTAAATATGCCCACTTTCTCAGTCCATCCAGTTTGCATATTTACCACAGCATACCTAATCGTTTTTGATAATTTGCTCCAAGCACTTATAATATTCTCAAAATCTGCTTCTTCTGAGACATATGTATATGCTAAAGGCATTTTATCGCTCATTGAAGTCACGTGGCCATCTATTAGGTTTTTGGTTAATCCCTTCAATGCAGTATAGGGTTTTATCTGTAACGGGCTAAAGGCAATATGCTTCCACGAATCATCAGTTAAAATATTATTTGCCACAAAGCCAAATTCTTTGATAGTGTCAAGAGATCCTTGTGTAACTGAGCTTCTATTACACTCTTGCTCTGGTATACATGTCAATTGCAGAAAACAATTGCACACCTGATCAATAGCAACAACAGTATTCGCTATCCTAAGATCGTATGTGGAATATTGTGCCCATTTTCCATAGTGCTGAACTTCACGTGTTTTATCTTTCAAGTTGTTTAGCTTATTTTTAAGATCTTCAGAGCCAAGTATTTTTTTGCGTGCTTGTTGAAAGTTCACCGCAGCATTGAAAACTTGATCGTTTACAATAGAATTTTGAATTTTTATAATTTTTTCCCACTCTTTTTTCATGTTATTAGGTAATAACACATTCATTATCTCTGGTAATTTTAAGCCCTGTATAGTGTTCCACATTCTTTTATTTGCTTGAACAATTGGCACCTCTAAGTACAAGTCAGCTATCATTCCTGCAAACATCTTTGCGGTAAAATCAAATAGCAGTAATAACAGCGTATTCATACTATCTGGATCATATTTTTGCGATTGTTTTGCCAAATTACATAATTGTGCAAATACGCCATATGCGTTATTAGTAGTTAGTGAGAGTTTTACCAAAAAATTTCCCACTCGAGAAGGTGAATGGCAAAGCATATGAGCAACTCCATAAATAGTGTTCCCATTCGAAGAACTGCGCTCACAAGAACTTGAATCAGCAAATTGTACTATTTTTAAAGAAAAAGGCGTAGTCCCCTCTCCTGTCCTCTTATTGTTCACCTGTACAAGATATTCTACCAATTGATCATACCATTGTTGTAACAACGGCATTAAATTTTTTCTAAATTGGTCATAATTTTTTTGTAATTCTGGATCTCTTGCTTTTAAGTCAGCCACCTCGTCTTTTTGTTCCGCTGCGGCAAGCTCGAGGGCAAACTCACGTAGCGCGTCTTCGAGCTGTTTGCGCTCTGATGATTGTTCCATTGTGCCTTTTCTTGCCTCTTCTTCGGCCGTGCTTTCAGCTATAGCGGCCTGTAATGCTTGTTCTTCCTCCTCTTTGTGCTGATTTTCTCGTGCTTCTGCTTCTTTCCGACTTAAATCTAGAGCACGTTGTACCCCAGCGTCGTGTTCAGGCAGCACTGCTGCTGGCACAGCCGCTCCTCCTTCGCCGCCACCACCACCGTCCTCATGCTCTTCCAGCAGTATTGCGAGTCCTGGAATCTCATCACCTCCTCCTGGTTTACGCCATAATATAGCAGCAGCTGCGAGTAATAGCAGTCCAGCTCCTATCCCAAGGCCATATTTACTCAAAATAATATTCGTAAAATAGTTCATCGTGGGTTTTTTGGCCATAAATCGTTTAAAGGGAAGATTATCACTCCAATGTGCATGCACCACGAATTGACTGGTTATCAACATACCTGCCATCAACCATGATCTACGACTATGTTTCATACCAACAATCATTCCTCGCCCCCCTGAGTATGATTACAACTCAACAAGCCATCTTGTGTATCTGGATATTACTGAATAATGCAGCACAAAAACAATAATCATTGAGCACATACAGACAATGATGTTGATTTGTTTAATAAAAAATCAGTATATTCCGTATCAAGGGGACATAATCATAGGGAGCCGAATCATGCAGCGATTTTTAATTATCATCCTCATGATAGCTCACATCACACACGCTGCAGATCACAAACATCATCCCTATGGGCCTCTACCTCCCATCAACTTCATCTTGCTTCCGTATAGAATCAATAATACGGGTCCTGATGGATACATGGATGCACTGCATCAAGGAAGCTTGCAAGGCACCGAAGGAGGAATAAGTATTTTAATAAAAAGCCTTATTGTTACTATGCCAACAGCATGCTATCTATTGTGGAATTTTGCACATACACGGTATACCAAAAACAGTGAAAATAGCTCAGATCTGAAAAGAAAACATATGGAAGAACAAACACAGATTCTTATTACACACACGCACTATATGCGGGCTCTGACCGATTTTTTAAAAGCACAAGCATTGGCAAAAACAGCCCTTGCACAACATCAAGCAGATAAAAATAGAGAACCGCAAGCAGATTAAGTCTGTTTTCTAAACAAATCTTTGCGAGTAAACACCAAAATTAGCAACCCAATCAGATGGGGAATGGCGACACAGGTCATAAGTGTGTCCATGATCGCCCACGCAAGGCGCGGTTGAATCATAGCGCCGACAAAAATTGCCACCAGCACCAGCGCGGTATATGCCTTAATCCCTCTATAATTGGTAATAGACGCATAACTCTGTATACCATTAAACGAGTTCCCGATCACTGTAGTAACCACAAACAAGGTGATTGCGATCAATAATGCCCATTGCCCAAACACCGGCGCATTCAATTTAAATGCCTCGTAAATAAAAGTGCTTCTAAAGCCGCCATTGAGCCATACGCCAGTCACTAAAACAAGGAGGCCTGAAAGCATCGAAAGTAATGCATCAGCAGCCATTGAAAACATAGCCAAAATACCTTGATCCTGAGGATTTTTTACATCTGCAAGCGCATGCGCTATAGAAGAAGTTCCCAAACCGGCCTCTGATATCAAAACTCCTTTGTAGGTGCCAGAACGCATAGCCTGCAACAAGGTAGCTCCTAAAAATCCCCCCATCATGGCAGCAGGATAAAAAGCGTGATTTATTACAAGATACAATGCTCGCTGCAATGCCTGCATATCATGAAATAAGATTAATGAAGCAAATAGTACATATAAAACAAACATGCACGGCACTAATCTACTTGCAACAAGGCCAATACGCTTAATACCGCCACACAAAACCAAGAGCACTATGCAGGACAATGCCAGACCAGTACACCAATGTGGCACATTTTCTTGAGCAAATATTTCAGCCAACGCATTTGATTGTATCGTCGAAAAACCTACAAACAATACGGTCATAACGCCAATATACCAATACGCAAGCCACGGATGCACAAGTCGCAAATATTGCATAGGCCCTCCGATGATTCTCCCATCCTCAGTTTTGATGCGTGTTGCCACCGCAAGAGTGACTTCAACAAATTTTGTTGCCGACGCAAAAAAAATATAGAGTACAAGCCAAAACAATGCACCTGGACCACCGGTATAAATGGCCATCGCAGGACCAACGACATTTCCGGTGCCAATGGTGGTTGCCATCGCCGTAAATAGCGCATGAAATCTATTGATCGTTGACGCACTCTGTTTTTGCGTTGATTTGGCTGTAAATCCCTCTTTAACCAATCGAATACAACGTCCTACATAACGAATTTGCGCAAATCTGGTATATAACGTAAAAATAATACCGGCCGTTAAAAATAATATAGTCGCCGGAACTGCCAACAAAACCTCATTAATCCAATCAAACAAAGATAACAATGTCATACCATTCCTTAAACATGTGCATACATAACAAAAGCCTATTCTAGACCTTTTTTGCCAAAAAGGATAATGCCTGTCGCATGAGCTGATCAAAAGATCCTGTCGACTCGTGCGTATTATGGGTAATACTACGTAAGGCAGCTGCTATTTCAGATTGAGTGTAATTGAGCGATGACAGTGCCTGCGTTACGTCAATCATAATTCCTGCGTTATGCGTATCTCCTAGATCCTCAGTGAGCATCAATTTAGATGCCTTACTCCGTAAGTGCACTACCAGTTGTTCGGCTTTTTTCATACCGACACCCGGCACTTTACTCAATAAATCAGTTCGCTCCTGAACCACTGCATAAATAAATTGCTTTGCACCCAATGTTTTTAAGACAGCGAGCGCAATTTTAGGGCCAATCCCTGCGCAACCAATAATATTGAGAAATACAACTTTTTCAAAGGGGTGCACAAATCCATACAATGTTGGGCCCTGCTCAGCACTCCAGTGTAAATGGGTTGTCAAACGCACCTGCTGCCCTGGATTAAAGAGCAATACATCAGGAACCATAATATGCAACCCCAAGGCTCCAATATCAAGGATAATGCTTGTATCCACGCTACTATGGATAACTCCTTGGACATAGTCAAGCATGTCGATCCCCTGAAAATGCAGATTTTATATTCTATATATTGACAAATTACTCCTGGATGTTAACATTTTTAACGTTATTTTCAATTAAAAAAGATGATAAGCGGGAATAGCTCAGTTGGTAGAGCGTTGCCTTGCCAAGGCAAAGGTCGCGGGTTCGAATCCCGTTTCCCGCTCCATAAAAAGTGAATCTCCATACAGTATTTGTAAACAAATGTAATGTATGGTACTTTAGTAATAAAATTAGTAATAAAAATTGATTTTCATAATGCTACGATCATAGATACGTATTAATCACAATTTAATTTTTTAATGACTACCATGACCTATAAAAAACCCAACCTTAAATCCGTTATAGAAGAGTCCTCCTCAGTGATCAAGGCTATTGAAAAGGCATGGGCCCAGGTGGGAAAACCAGCAGAATTTTCAGTTAAAGTGTTTGAAACTGAACAAAAAAACTTTCTAGGCATGTCGGTAAAGTCTGCCAAAATTGGCATTTTCTTTCAAGATCAAGCTGCCGAAACGGCTCCCAAAGAAACGCATAGAGCAGAACGCCCTCAGCGCCATCATGACCGGACCAGCAACAGGCCAGCCTTTGGAGAGCAGAGCAATAGGCCAGAACGAGAGCAGCGTCCAGAAAGAACTGAGCGTGGCAGCGAACGCAATCCACGTCATCGACAAGGTCCACGTGAAGGTGGTCGTGAAGGGTTTCAACCCGAAAGAGAACGGCGTGAACCTCAGTCCAATACACCGCGTTGGTCAGAACGCATGCTAAGCGATGTTCGTACATGGCTCGAAACAACACTTAAAATGGTGGGTTCTCAGATTACATTCACCACACAGGTACAAAATTATTGCCTCAAAATTGTGTTTTCTCATCATATTTTTTCCGATAATGAAAAAGAACGAGCATTTTATCGACTCGCTTCTTACTTAATGATGCAGTCATTGCGAACATCTTCAAAAGATAGTTTCCGTGGTTTCAAAATCATTATGACAACGGCACAACAGTAATTACTCATGCATGATGTGCTCCAGGATACTATTGTTGCTCAATGTACTCCGTCGGGCATTGGTGCGTTATCGCTTATACGTATTTCAGGAACTGAAGCAATCACTATTGCAGATCGTATGGTGCAGCTTGCAAGCAATCAATCATTGCATACGCTCGATACACACACGATCCATTATGGATGCATAATAGATCGTACAACCAACAGCATTATCGACCGTGTTCTCGTATTATTTATGCGTGCTCCAAGAACTTTCACCGGTCAAGACACCGTAGAATTAACGTGCCACGGTAATCCTTTTATTGTGCAAAATATTATTAATCTTGCTTTACAACATGGAGCTCGACTTGCGCAAGCAGGTGAGTTTACTCAAAAGGCCGTTGTGCATGGTAAACTTGATATTATACGTGCAGAAGCAATTCATGAACTCGTAACTGCACAAACACAATTAGCGCTTAAACAATCACTTGCACAACTTGATGGCACACTTTCACACCACATTATGACGTTTGAGCATGAACTATTAAAAGCACTCGCATTATCTGAAGCAAGTTTTGAATTTATTGATGATGATCAAGAGTTTGCTGATCAAATAACCGCACTTCTCGCGCCATTACATCATGAAATTTGCACACTATTGGCATCTACCAGCAGCAAACAACTTATTAAACAAGGCGTGCGAATTGCCATTATTGGCTCAGTAAATACAGGAAAATCATCACTGTTTAATACTTTGCTTGGCAACAAGCGCTCAATTGTCTCTGATAGCCCGGGCACAACACGTGACACGGTAGAGGCTCTTCTTGAGCGTGATGGATCTTTTATTACATTGATCGATACCGCGGGGCTACGCACTACCAATGATCACATCGAACACGAAGGTATTCAACGGTCTTATGAGCAAGCACATAGTGCCGATATTATTCTCTTGGTACATGATGGAACACGCAATATCACACAACCAGAACAGGTTGTCTATCAAACCATTGCGCAACAGTATGCACATAAAATCATCAATGTTATCAGCAAAAATGACCTTTATGACACGTCTATCGTGCCTATCGAACACGCTTTGCATGTTTCATCACATTCTAAACAAGGCATTACCGAACTTGAACATACGCTATTGCAACGCATACGAGAAATATTGCATCAGACAGATGCATCTCCCTATTTACTTTCGCAACGACAAATAATCTTGCTGCAAACATTGATGCAAGATTTGGATAGTATCATACACATGCTCAGCCAACAGCTCCCTGCCTATGAACTTATCTCACATCATATTAATCATGCGCTTACCAATCTTAATACCTTAACTGGGAAAACTATGAGTGAACAAAGCATGGATCTTATTTTTAGAGAATTTTGTGTAGGAAAGTAAAGCTTTCGTATTAACAAAAATCAATACGATCTTGATAAACTTTTTTAAGACCCATTACAGACACTCCACACATCGTGCAATAGACTAAAGTACTGATCATTGAACCACTACCACATCCAGCGAATGGTGTCTGTGTACCTGATGTTTCAGATATTATTGAACCCCAGTTCAATATTGAGCACACTCCTGAAAAAGCGGCTGTAAGTGCGAAGCAAAACGCTGAACCAATAAGTACTATGCCTCTTCCTATTGTTCTATTTTGTGGTGGTACTGCTAACATTCCATAAGAACACGTGTTTGCAAAAATACAGATCCCAAATATGACATAAATATAAAATGCAATCGCTTTTTGCATAAATACGCCCTTCCATAAAAATAGGTGACCCATTACGGATCACCTATTTTTAATTTTTCGTCAATACACGTGCATTAACCAAAGATTATATGAACTTCATCACGACGATTTGGCCATTGTTGTTGGCGATCACCGGTAACAATTTTACCATCTTTGATCGCTGGCATTTCAGAACCACGTCCAACTATTTTAATATAGTCACGTGGAATTCCTGCAGCCACAAATCGTTCTTGCAATGCTCCAGCACGTTGTTCGGACAATACAAGATTATATGCTCTGCTGCCAGCAGAATTGCATGAGTTACCATCAATTACAATTGTTGGCTGATGTGTTGTATCACCAAACAATAAGTGCTCATCAACTACTCGTTTTGCTAGTGAAATATTGTACGCCAAATTGTCTTCTTGATCTTGCGCTATATCGCAACTATCAAAAGCAAAATAAACATTTTTAAACTGACGATCATTCTCTGATGCTTCTTCTACCCATGCAAATTCATCATGCATTTTGATCTGAGCAACTTGCATTTCTGCATTCTGATTTTCTGTAACATCAAACGAATCATCTGCAATAGTCAATTCATCTAAATTTTCATCCAAGAGAAAATTTTTCATCTCGTCGTCAGCAAGCGGTATATTGATGTTATCACTCATTGCAACAATTTGTCCGTTATTTTTATTTTTTTGTTGTTCTTTTTTCTTATTGCGCCAACAACCAGACAAGCCAACAAGAACAAGTAGTGATAGCACTGCATACTGTTTCATATAAATACTCCTCGAAAATATTTGTGTATTTCACGTAATAACAACCTGTAAAATTCTAACACATTTTTGCGCATCTTGCTACACACTTTTATCGTGTATCGACCTGCAAAAAAGATCTATCACAAAAATTATTGTTTTTTATTCCAATACTATGTTTTATTCATAGTACAATATACAATGTTGAGTAACCTGATCGGTTTACATGAATATCATTAAAATAATAGCCATTTTATTGTGTATAACATCGACGAATCCGATAGTATCCCAACACACAATATCTCCCAAAAACGCGGCCCAGCCTACACAAATAGTGCAATCAGCAAAAGACATAGCATTTTTTCAGACCTTAGATAATAACCCCAATAAAATAGTGTATACAACGTCTGAAATACACGATCTTTTTAATCACAATACCGCAGTGCAACTTTTACAGTGGGTGGAACATACTATCAATAGTCTCTTCAACACAGATGAAACTACTATTGCGATGAAATACCATCTCTTAACTTTAGCTAGAGAATCAGTAAGCAATACTACATCGCTCAAAAAACTGTATCTATTAGCTTTTTTAGTTAAAGATCATGGTTTAAGAAAACATAGTCCTGCAATAAGTATGCTCAATTATATGACACAAATAACTGATTGGGCACTCGCAAGTGTAACACTCGTATGGAACAAAGAGTGGTCCAGTAAAATTTTATTGCAGGCAACACTCGCATGGGAAAGTACTATTTCACTTTATTTAAAAACAAAAAAACAAGCACTCAATGAAGCACGAAGCATCATACACAAAATCACTCCTAGTGCCGATGAAGAATTTATCCAAGAAATTTTTTTGACGTATTTACTCAACGATACGTACACTATGCATGATATCCCTTCTCTTGTTAAAGAAGAGGAAGCAACGACCTCTCAAGCACTTAAACAACTGGTAAGTTGGACACAGTCGCGCATATCACAATGTTTTCGTATCTTCAGCATCTCTTGAATCACGAAAATCGATGAACCGAGATCTACTGTATCTTGTATTGGCACTATTTTCTGGGTATATGCATACACAAGATGCATTGAATCAATTGCATCAGCAGTATTACACCTCCTATTTGTACCAACCATGCACATTTAAAGCAGAGGATGCCCCACCCACCGTATCATTCAAATATGGATTATGCACAACAGAAGCGCATAATAGTGATCGTAACTCACACGATCAGACACCTACATACAGCCCACAGATTGCGCTTGCACAGATTTGCCATGCATGGAGTGAACAGCAATTTGCAGACACAATTGAGCACTGCATCGAATATTATGTATCATACGGGTATTCGCGTGATGATGCGCATGAACACATGTTAAAACAACACGCTCTCTATCTTTTTCCTTCTTTTATCAAGAACATCAAAAAATTATCCGGATACAGACCATATATCAAAAATCTTCACCAACAGTTACTGGATAAACAAGGCAGAGGCTACCGCGCTCGCAAAATGTTGGGTTGTGTCAATCGCGGATACATCAAACTGCGCGCGGTCACAGAACAACTGTATAACGAAATTATTGCGCAAGAAAAAAAGGAAGCCGCGCAACAGATTTCAGAACAAAAACGCAAGGCGCAGCAGCAGCAAGATAAGGTAAAAGCACTGCGTATCAAACATGATAATGTTCGCACAACATTTGATGCACAGCGTGGTGAACTAATGCAAGAATCGCATGAATGGCATGAATTATTGGAGATTTGCGAAGAAGAACGATTGGGTGATACAACACGTATTGAACGACGCATACAGGCTTTGAACTTAATCACTAAAGATCAGATCACGTACACAGAACAATCCTATAAACTTTCTATATCTGCTACCAAGTTGCTACAGCAAACAGGTAGTGACACGACCATGTATACAACACATTACGGCAATCAGTTGCAACAGGTAATTCATCAAGAATGCATCGATGGGATTGAGCACTGTGCCACCCTGCAACCATCTGCAGCAATGTATCCGTATGGACACGGGATAGCGCTCTGCTTTGATGCTGCACGGGAATGTAATCAAGCAGGACAAACAAGCAAAGCGGCCATGATTGCAGATTTTTGCTGGACACTTCTTGATTGCGGACTCGCTATTGCTGAAGGCGCAGTCGATGGTGTAGTTGGAGCAGTTAAAGATATTGCAGAACATCCAGTGCAGGCAGTTATTTGTGCGGTAGCAGGACAATATGTTCTTGCGTATCAACTAAGTAAAGTACTCTACAATGTCGCTGATATCGGCATAACAGCACTTGAGGATACCGATCGTGCAGCTCAAAAATGGGATGAGTATATCGGACCGATCACACAGATTATTGATGCGATAGCACACCAGCAAATCACCGTACGTGATGCATTAAAGGGCGCCACACATCTAGCCGTGCAATGGAAAATTCAAGGCAGAATTCTTCAGGGTTTAAGCAACATCTGCACAACAGCAAAGAATAGAGCTCTTGAGTTTGCTCAAAAGTATCCGTTGACTACTCCGCAGGATTATATGACAACACCTGAAGGAGATATATATCGAGTTTTATCACAACACTATGTATCTCAGATAGATAGTCAACCACAATCTGGCTCGTTTAAACTCATTGATGCCAAAAAAGGAATTTATAGACGTGTAGCCCAAAGCAACGAACAATGTCGAGTTCTCTACCCACACGATGAAGAGAAGGCATGGCTTTGGGCCGAAAAAGAATACGAAAAAATTAGATCGCTCTCAGATGACATCGAAAAAATAGCTCAAAATACAAAAAAATCTAAAAATTTTATTACACGCGTGAAAAACCATATATTTTATGACGATCAACATATTCTGGATTTAAGAACTGGCAGACTTGATCCTGATCCCGAAATGGCCGCTGCTTGGGATAGATTGTATCATGGTGATTTTATAGCAAATGATATAAGATTATTGGAACATGAATATTTTGAATCAAAAATAGAAAAACTGTACAAGACTACCTTGCGCCAAGCTCACAATGCCACTCAGTTGGCTAAAGGAAAACCCTGGAATGAACCTATATTTGAAGAAAGATAGAAATCATGGGAAGATATGTTCAAATAAAGAAGCACTGTCAAATTAAAAGCATACATTACTATTTGGTTATTCCTGCTGATCATCCTGAACTTGAGCAATTTTATATAGGCATTGATGAATTAACCAGACACATTTCCTTTTATCCAAACAGCATTAACAGCTCCCCGGCTTTTGCTGTTGATATCGATGGTGCATTATATTGTATATCTGATACAGCAATACAATGGATCCCCAAGTGGTTAATTTTTTTATGTTGGAAAAAATCACGTGATGCTATCCTAGCTGGAGAATTTCCATCAAGTATCAGTTTTCAGTCATAGGTACAGCGTTGGGTTCGTGAAAAAATTACCCTCGTTTCTATATGCGGTTTATTCATCACTTTATTGTTAAATGTGCGTTAAAACAATCGCATTATACGCATCTTTTATAACAAATTAATCAAAATAGCGATTTATTGTTGATATTTTTAATTAATATTTGCTATTTTAAAAATGAGAGTGAAGTTGGTGGGTCCCTGTTGGAAAAAGGTTGTCGTTTTTTATGAAGACAACATTGTGTTTAATTAAAAATCTACTTAAAAGAGGTATGTTCATAGCTGCCGTATGTCTATGTCTATCCGCATCAATAGATGGATCCTCCACGGCCGCTCGCCTCAAAACACAGTTTTACGCCTATATTGCAGCAAAAGCAAAACGTAGTGGACTCGATATCATACGACAACAACTTGATCCGGACACCACAGATCTTCATATTCTTCAACGGCAACAGAATGACGATCTAAAAGCCTTTTTTGATGCATTAAATACCCTCAGCAAGCCCGCTGGTTGGAGTTCATACTTCTCCAACACAGATTATTTCACAGCCTTTGACGATAATGCGCAAAAAAGGCACATTGCTGCATGTCAACGGGCAGTTTTTGAAGTTGATTGGGGTATAGAAAGGTCAATGAGACTAACTGACACTGAATTCATTGCCTTTATTGGCAAAAGAAAATTTGGTGAGACATTCTTAAAAAAAACCCAGTGGCCCCACGCTTATACAGGTCTTGAAAAACTTGCACAACAATTTCAAGAAAAATACCCAGGCACCTCCAATCCTTATTATTTTCCACGTGCAATACCTTATTTAGCGAGCAATATTTATGAAGAAGAGACATTAACCACCGCATTTAATCATAATACCAGTAAACAACTTCTTGATTGGGTGCAAAAAAAGATCAATGCCATCTTTGAATTAGATATAACAGATGTAGGCATGAAATACGTTCTACTCAACTTGGTGAGTACTTCAGCAACCGATCAGAAAGCTCGAGAAACACTGTACAAATTGGCATTTCTCTATGATTATTCTTTGAGACAAGAAAGAAGTGGATTAGCGCAAACAGAAGAACTTACCAACATCTCTCAAAAACCTGACAAAAATCTAGGAGTTATTGAGCTGAAAAAGCTCGTTGGCAGATTTGATTGGATACGAGGACGTGCAACTCTTTTTTGGCATTCAAAATGGCACAGTCAAGGAACTATCAAAAAGGCCTTAGATTTAAAAGACAGTGTTGACCTTTATAATCAGCTATCAGAAAAATTCCCGCAACAACCCACATTAATACCACAACAAACAGCTTCCCCATCTTCTACACGTCCAACACAAGACATGCCAGCATTCCCACAAGCTCCAAAACTTGCACGGCAAGAAGGGTATGCTCAACAGACTGATGTTATCAAAAAAATTGCAGAAATTATTAAGAAACTTGAGCAATTGAACTACGATGCCAACCGCTATTTTGAGGATGAATTTTCCCCAAACATAAAAAATCTCTGGAGTAAACCACCAAAGGAAATAATACAATTTAAGGACTGGCTTACCAGACAAGAAGAGTATTCTGATAAGCTTACAGAACAAGTTCAGCATCACCTAAGCATGCTTAAGCCATTGATAAAATATATCACGCCTCAACAGCAAAACTCATTAAAAGAACTTGAACAGTCGCTAACTATTACTATAGAAGACATTACAAAGCAACTACAAGCCATTGTAGACAAATACAATGAAACAAGGTCAGAATAGCATAATATCTTTTTTACTATTTCTTGCCCCGCACAAAAAGCCCATATTCACGTAATTTGATCTCATCAACCTCTGTGGGACAACCCATAAGTGGATCATAGCCGCTTTGCGTTTTTGGAAACGCAATTACTTCCCGGATTGATGCAGATTTAGTCATCAACATAACCAAGCGATCAATTCCCAATGCTATACCACCATGCGGCGGAAAGCCAAGTTGCTGTGCTTCTAGAAGAAAGCCAAATTTTTGTTCCATCTGTTCACGCGAAAGGCCTAAAAGATCAAATACGGTAGCTTGTACCTGTGCATCATGAATTCGAATAGATCCACCACCAAGCTCAATGCCATTTAATACCACGTCATAAGCGCGCGCCTTCATTTGCTGTGGCTCAAGCTTTTGCCAGCCCTCTTGCGGACTGGTGAATGGATGATGAGCAGCATCCCATTGCTTGGTATCTTGATTATATTCAAAAAGCGGAAAATCCGTGACCCATGAAAAGTTAAATTCATCATGATTAATCAAGTGCAACGCATTGGCTAATGCCACACGTAACCTGCCAAGCGCAGTCCACGTCTCTTTATAAGGACCAGCAATAATAAATAAGGTGCTACCAGGCCCAAAATGAGCTTGGTAATCCCGCATACGAACTATAAAATCGGAAGGCAAAAATTTGGCTACCGGGGATTCAAGAGTTCCATCTTCCTTCACACGAATCCATAATAACCCTTTAACACCCAGTTTTTGAGCATAATCAACCCAATGATCAAGATCAGATCGAGTAAAATGATGTTGTGCAACGTGGAGGGCTCCAAGCTTGCCCTGATGATCCAAAATTTCACGCACAAAACTCAATGATGTATCAGCAAAAACTGATGATATATCGGTAATAGGCAGTGCAAATCGCAGATCAGGTTTATCTGAACCATAGGAAGAAAATGCTTCATCATAGGTTAATTTTTTAAATGGTGTGTGAAGCTCGACGCCAAACACCCGTTTCCAAACATGAGATAAGAGGCGCTCAATCAAAAATTGAATATCACCTTCTTTGACAAATGACATCTCAAGATCAAGTTGCGTGAATTCTGGTTGACGATCCGCACGTAAATCTTCATCACGAAAACAACGCGCTACCTGAAAGTATCGCTCCAACCCAGCTGCCATGAATAATTGTTTGTACAGTTGTGGTGATTCTGATAACGCATAAAAAGAATGCTTATGCATACGCGAAGGAACGACAAAGCCACGCGCTCCACCGGGAGTAATTTTAGTTAAAATTGGTGTTTCAAGTTCATAAAAATCCTCTTTCACCAAAAATTCACGCAGTACAAATAATACAGTGCTACGTAATGCAAATTTTTCAACCATTTCAGGACGACGAAGATCTAAATAACGATACTTCAATCGCAACTCTTCATCCACTTGGCCAGCTTGATCAATAGCAAAAGGCAATTGACCTGCGCGTGATTCAATGCGCAGTTCGTGAACCTGAAGTTCCCATCGACCGGTGGCAAGATCTTTATTAATAGTTTCAGCTGCGCGTTCAACCACAGTCCCTACCACAGAAATAACATATTCTGGACGTAACGCATGCGCTGCTTCATGTACCGTCTGCGAAAATTCAGGATTAAATACGAGCTGCATTAGGCCACTACGATCACGCAAATCAATAAAGATAAGATTACCATGATCTCGCCGTTTGTGTACCCAACCAGATAATGATAGTTGTTTACCCTGATGCTCTTCATTCACTAAGCCACACCTGGTTGTTCGTTCAAAAAATTGCATGAGTTTCCTTTTTTAGAACATGTACTGCATACCGATGTTAATGGTCACTGCCGCATCATTGCCAATATTTGGCACACGATCGCCTGAAAATCCGGTGGTATCAAACTGATCGAGAGCAGCCACTTGTTCATCATTCAATGGAAGTCCCTTTATATCCCTAAAATGCTGCCCAGGGAAAAATACTGCCGAAATGATGAAAAATTTAAGTGAAGGCAACGGATAACATGAAGCAAATATATTAGCCTCACCACCCAAAAATTTACTTGCCACAACGCCTGGAGGGCACAATTTTTTTGCACAAGCATCAAACTTACGTATATTAGTATCCTGCCAGTACACAAAAAAGTTTGGATTAACTGATACCTTTTTACTATGATCACGAGGTTCCCACAGGAAAGACGCTCCCGCAAATATTAAATTAGTAAATGTATCGACAGTAGGCGCAAAGGGAGTTGGTCGTTGTACCGAATTTTCTGGGATAACCAAAGGACGTGCAACTTTACCCGCTCCGGCCATTAAAAACGCACTTTTAACCCGTTTACCAAAGTAAAATTCTTGTAGTCCAATGAACCCTTTATAATTACGATCTTTAGTATCAAAGTTAGGATTATTGTCCCCAGAAGCATACCCAGCAGTTAAACTAAATTTAAGATCACGTTTATGAATCCAAAATCCAGCATCAGTTACAAACATCCATCCTTCATACCTATTAGTATACGCATCACGATATCTATTTTTTTTGTTAATAAGCGTCACAGGACCAGGTAAATACCCTACACCATCTGGGATTACACCAATAATTTGTCCATTTTCGCGCTCAACATCTCCGGGGCACACCGTGCCGATAGGAGCATTGATAATACGTTGTGCTTCGCTGCCCGGAACATGCGGTATTGCATTACCATTTTGATCAACAACATACGAATTTACTTCTACAACAAAACTATCTTGGTTACGCATTTTAATTTGGTTGCGATCCCATGCCTTAACTTCTTGTCGTCCTAGATTAACTGCGTAATCCCAACCAAATTCCCAAATAGGGCCCGTATATTCCCCAGCAAAACCCACCGTACCCAACTTAGAAGCCCCGTCGGCAATAAACTCGATAGCTTGTTCACGAGCATCATTAAAAAGCGCATACGGTTCAATAGTCAATGTACCTAATGTGATATCATCAAACACTGTCCACAACAATCTACCTGCAAGTAAGAAATTAATAGCACCAAATCCTCGTTGAGGACACATGCGATGCCCAATTTCTTGCGCACGCACCTTTGCTGTAGTATTGCCTAAGCTATCACTTTTATTTTCAAGCAATGCAAAGTATGCATCATAATTCAATATATCACGTTTAATAACGCCAGAAAATTTCGCGCCGGGAGCATATTGATCAACTACGGTATCAGTATAATAGCCCAAAAATTCAGGTCCTGTTGCGTATGCATCTCCCAAAGCAATACCCCGTCCAAGCTGGAAGGGAAATAAACCAAGTTTAAATGTATGATCATTACCAAAATCACGACCAAAGAAGTCACCCAAAGCAAATTCAAACCATAATTCACGCGCCCAAAAAATATAGCGCGGGATTGAATGCGTATGACGTCCGAAGGTTGAATCAAGTAATTTAACCGAAGAAAACGTTGTACGTGCAATCGTTTCTGGATCACCCCAAATACCACGATCACGCATATCAATAAAGAACTCCATCACCGGATGTTCATATGCATAAAGTCCATATATCCAATCAAACGAGACATCGAGTGTGTGCCGCAGAAAAAAAACTTTATCGGCAGCGTTCGCATCATTTAATAAGCTGTAATTTTTAGCAAAAAAACCTTCTGGTTTATAACGGAGCTTCATCTCCATTTTAAAATCAGGGCCGTTAGCTTGAGGCTCCATGATAACGATGGCATGGCTCGAAACAGCCGTCAAAGCAAGCGCTAACCACGCGTATACGGTATATACTCTATTTAATGTTATTTTACCCATGTGTACCATGATGCATCCATACGAAAAATCACCAAAATCGCTGATTTTGGTAAGTGACCACCCTTTAAAACTGTTAAGATTGTACGCAGATCGACTACTTGTTTATGCCAGCAAAATGCGCGAGACTCTCTATTTTTGTGATTTAATTTTAACAAAAAAAAGAAAAATGCATACTTTTATAGATATATTTCCCGCTCTATTGAAGGCAATGGGGTGTTGATAACAGGTAAGGACAAACGATGGCTCATCATACACCAATCTTATTAGGCGCTCATATGTCAGTGACCGGAGGATATTATAAAGCTCTAGAACGTGGTAACACAATAGGATGTACTGCGATACAAATATTCACCAAAAGCAATCGCCAATGGTATGCAAAAGCTATCACTCCACAAGAAAGTGAGCGATTTAAAGAGGTACAGAATTCCCTAGACATACAGGTGATTGCGCATGCTTCCTATCTTATCAATATAGGATCTGATAGCACCTCGACTGTCGAAAGATCGATCGAGGCACTTATAGAGGAATTAGAACGGTGTGATCAACTTGCTATTCCTTACCTCGTATTACATCCTGGATCAGGAACAGACCGAAAACAGTGCCTGGAAAAAATTATTACCAACCTCGATACTGTCTTGACGCACTATCATGGACCTACCATGATATTACTCGAAAATACCGCAGGGCAGGGAAACACTATTGGCAACTCTTTTGAAGAACTCGCGTCAATCCGTACCGCCCTTAAACACAAAAAATCCGTAGGTTTTTGCTTTGACACATGTCACGCGTTTTCAACAGGATATGACTTCAGAGACTATACATCGTATACCGCTATGTGGCAGCAATATGATACTATACTTGGTTTGGAACACCTCAAGGCAATCCATATTAATGACTCGAAAAAAGGGCTTGGGGCAAAAATTGACCGCCATGAACATATAGGTCAAGGTAAAATAGGGTCGGAGGCTTTCAAGCTTCTAATCAATGACAAACAACTTGCAAAAATCCCTAAAATTCTTGAAACGCCCAAAGATAGCATTGAAGATGATATACAGAATATGCAACGCTTGTTGTCTTGGTATACAAAAAAAGAGTAAATAATAGAATCATCCCAAGCATCTAAGCTAAGAAGGAACTGTAGTTCTTTCTCAGAATCATTCTACTATTTACTCAAAAAGCAGTGTATTCAAACCATACATTCCAGGAAACATCCAGGAGGAGTATTTGTCAGTTAATACAAAATCAAGTGTGCCTATCATCATCAAGAAAGCAACGTATCTTTGTTGCGCAACAAACACAGCAACAAAACAACATCCATTTCTAGAGTGCTTTGCACAAAAAGAGCGTGTTTTTTGTAAAAAGCAACAAAAATGCCACACGTCACAAAACAGCGATCGTCATTGCAATGTTGCCGCATTAGAGCCGATACGATATAAAAAAACTTTCAAAGCTAAAAAAAATACCGCGTGTATAAAAAAATTTACAGTTTTATGCAGGACCCTATTTGAAAATAGAGCTCTATTTTCAAAACAACTCTTCCTAATCTGAGTTTTACGATAGCAATACGTAGTTTGCGAAGTGACCCACGGTTATTGCTAATCTGGAATTTATGGTAGTTTAAGTAATTTCGTAAGAAATTTAATATCGCCGAAAGAGCTTTAATGTTCGAACAAGCACCATACCCGTCGTTAATATTTCTACTACGATCTATTCATTTTTTTACGTAACACCTAGATGAAGCGATGATACACGATGAATAGTAACGAAACACTCTACGAGAAAATTTAATTTTTTCCCGTGCACAAAAAATTGATCGTATGGATACTCTAGTCAAAAAAACAGCAAAAAGAAGCTCAATGCGGCAAAAGTGTTTATACTTCTACAGCTTTAAGACACTCAACTCTATCGCCTTCTATCCAATCGTTGAAACCGTCAACAATAAAGGCGCACTCATGTCCGGCGCTAATTTCATTAACCGATTTACGATCTCGCTGCAAACTCTTGACCTTGCCTTCACCAACTTTTTTATTGTGCCGAAGGATGCGTACCTGTGCACCTCTGAAAAAATGGCCGCTCTTTATATAGGAACCCGCAATTTTGCCAGTTTTTTTAATGTCAAAAACAACACGTACCTCGGCCTCTCCGACTTTGGTGTACGCTATTTCGCGCTTGATAAGCTGTTCAGCCGAAGACTCGATATCTTCAAGTAGTTTGTAAATAATACCAAACTCTTTTATAGGAACGCCTAATTTTTTAGCCAACCCCAACGCATTTGCTTCTGGTTTTACATTGAAAGTAATAATCATCGACTTCGTAGTGTCAGCCAACACGATGTCGCTTTCATTAATTTCTCCGACACCAGCTTGCACAATAGCTATCATGTTTTTATATTTTTGCGCAACTTTATGTAAAGCATCAAGAATAGCCCCTCTTGACGAGTCAGTATCTGTTTTTAAAATGATGCGAATCACAGCCTCGACGTTATGCGCACTCTTTTGTGCCATAGCATTTCCACGCACAGAACGATTACCACGAAGTTTCAAATATTCTGATTTAGAAACGATCAAAAACAAATCACCAGCCTGAGGTAAAGCCTCAAATCCAGCAATACGTACTGGCACAGATGGTCCAACTTGGCTCAAGCGCTTTGCATAGCCATCAGTAATAGTAGTTATATGTCCAACAACATCACCCGCTACAAAGTAATCTCCTACCTTGACCGATCCTTGTTGACATAAAATAGTGGCGATTGGCCCACGCCCTCGTTCAAATTGAGATTCAAGAATATAGCAATGACCTGCAGCGCTTGGGTTTGCGCGTAAATCCATGAGTTCAGATTGTATAAGAATTGATTCCAACAACTGATCTATTCCAGTTCCAGTTTTTGCTGAAACAGGAAGTACCATGGTCTCTCCGCCCCACCCTTCCCACATAAGGTTATATTTCGATAATTCTCGCTTAACTACTTCCAAACGATGCTCGGTTACTAGGTCACTTTTATTAAGCACTACAATGATAGGAACTTCTAAGGAGCGTGCTTGCTTAATTGCCTCAATAGTTTGTGGCATAATTCCATCATCTGCAGCAACGACAAGTATCACAATGTCAGCAACCCTTACACCCCGTTCGCGCAAACGAGAAAATGCCTCATGCCCAGGAGTATCGATAAAAACAACATTTCCATGGGGTGTCGACGCTTCATATGCTCCAAGATGCTGGGTAATACCCCCTTTTTCTTTCGCTGCCACTCTCGTTTTTCTAATAAAATCCAATAATGTGGTTTTCCCATGATCAACATGACCAAGTACTGCCACCACGGGCAATCTTACTTCACGAGATTTTTCATCAGATTTGGCAATGCGTATTATCTCAGCGGGTTTAGCCTTGACTGGCGCAACAACCTCAATGTCAAAAAACTCGGCAAGCCGAATAATAACATCTTGGTTAATCATGTGATTTTTTGCCGCAACAATGCCCCATTTGAGTAATGTTAAAATAACTTCAACTATCGGCTTGTGCAATCGCTGGGCAACCTCACCCACCGTCATTGAGTGTAATTCAAGTTCGATTTTATGTTTTTTAGCAATAGTTTCAGGCTTTTTTTCAAGCTCATCAACATGAGCAACCATAACCACCGGTTCAAGACTGTCTTTGCTCACTTCTGATCGCATTTGTTTTTTTTCCTGTGTTTCCACGTTGTTATTTAAAGTCTGATGCATCTTATTTTCTATAGCCTTAATCATTTCAGGAGTTAAAAAGGACATGTGACTACCAATATCAAAGCCTTCAGCATGCAATAAATTCAGTATCTGCTTGGTCGAAATTCCACTTTGTTTAGAAAACTCATATACGCGCATTGCAACTCACCCTACAACGCAATTTAAATCTTATCTCTTTGAGAGTTAACAATCATCCCTGATCTTCAGCCTCGGACAACAATCTAGACTGCACTAAATTAATTTCTAATCCAACCAACCGCGAAGCAAGAGAGATATTCTGCCCCAACTTCCCAATAGCAAGCGAGCGCTGATCTTCATCAAGCCAGACCTGCGCGCTCCTACCATCTACCACCTCAACCCTGCCTATCTCTGCGGGCTTAAGTGCTGCCATAACAAAATCAGGCAAAGAATCAGTCCAAGCAATAATATCAATTTTTTCACCACCAAGCTCTTTCAAGATAGGCTTAATGCGAGCTCCGCCGACACCTACACATGTACCGACCGGATCGATATTTTTATCTGTTGATGCTACCGCAACCTTTGCTTTATACCCAGCAACTCGGACAATTTTTTTAATAATGATGATCCGCTCAAAAATTTCTGGAATTTCCAGTTCAAACAACACCCTAAGAAAGTGATCTGATGCACGATCAAGAATTAACTGATTTTCATTACGCGGCTCAGGAAGCACTTCTTTCAGGAGAGCCCGTATTGAGTGACCAACAACGTATTTATCGGAAGGAATTGATAAAGAGCGAGGCATAAAGGCAAGGTAGTCTTGTAACTTGATACTAACCCCCGCAGGCTCGACTTTATGAATTACCCCGTATACGATAGTGCCTTCTTTTTTCTTAAATTCGTTAAAGACAATGTCGGCTTCAAGCTTGCGTATCTTGCTTGCAATTATCTGCTTAGCTCGTAAAATCTCGATTCTCCCGATGCCTTCTTCGAATGGCATTAAGACCATATCGCCTTCAACAAGGGACGGATCGAGCGCTTTTGCCTTTTTAAGGCTAATTTCTGAATCATCATGCTTGACGCTTGTTGCAACAGTTTTTTCTGTATAAACCCTAAGTTCATCTACTTGCTCGTCGTATTTCACCTGAAACTTAATTTCAGGAAACTTTTTTTCATAGGCAGCAAGTATGCCTTCGCAAATAATAGCGCCAAGAGAAGATCGATTAAGACCTTTTTCTTCGACAAGTTCATTCAAAACTAAAGCAAGTTTCACGGCATCCTTCAATCCATTGTGCAATACATAATACCCCTAGTATAGCAGACGAGTTTAAAAAAGTAAGATCGCACCACAACTTTAAGCAAATCTGTGTCCATCCATTACCCTTTAAATATTTATAATTAAATAACTAATAATAATAGGTGAAGGCCAAAATGGTTAATAACTTGGGAAAAGTAGCGGTAAAACTACGGAAAATAAAGGCTTTTTCTTCAAGCTCAAAGTGGTTAATAAGTGGTTAATAAGTGGTTAATAACTTTTTAAATGATTCCAAAAGGCCGATCAGATCGATGTTTCGGTGGTTAATAACTTTTACAATGCTGATCAGATCAGTATTTTGGTGGCGGTTGGTTTTTTGGTGTTTTATCTTATTAACCACTTATTAACCACTTATTAACCAAGTTATTAACCACCCCTATTGTGCATGTAATTTCAGGGCCCCGAGCCCCCCTTTTAAGGCATTTACACCTATACATCAAACTCAAATTCAGGATGATTGTTTGAAAATGGCGCTATTTTGGTATAGATGTACCGCTTGCCCGATGTCACAAGCAAGATTGGGGAGCTCTTTTGGGTTACGCAATACAAAGGCTGGATGATAGGTTGGAAGAAGTTGTATTGAGCCAAATTGAATTATTTTGCCTCTCAACTGTGTGATTTTGACCTCAGTTTCTAACAATCCTGCCAATGCTGTAGCCCCGAGCGTACAGATTATCCGCGGATTAATAATTTTTATTTGATGCAGAAGCAATAATCTTTTGCAGGTATTCATTTCATAAGGGAGTGGTCGACGATTATCGGGGGGGCGACATTTGACTATATTGGTAATAAAAATCTCAGAACGTTGCAGTCCGTGTAAATCAAGAAGCTTACTTAAAAGTGCCCCTGATTTCCCTACAAAAGGGAGAGCTTGAGCATCCTCTTCTTTTCCAGGGGCTTCCCCAATAAACATGAGGTCTGCATCGGGGTTTCCCGCACCAAAAACTACTTTGGTTCTCCCCTGAAAGCCTAGGGGGCACTGAGTGCATTGCGTGTATGGTCGATAAAGCTCATTAAGCAGTTGTTGCTTTTTAGTTTGTTGTTCCGTCATGTCTATCCAATTGTGTGTTGCTTTTTGGCATAAAGTGCTAAAAAGTATAATGTTTGCTAATCTTTCAGGTTTGTGCTTATTGCGTAAAATATTGCTGTTTGTTGCGTTTTAAAGGTTGCTATCTAAATAACTCGTTAAAAACGTGCTCCACTCGGTACTCTGCCAAAAGGGTGTTTTTTTATACGATGGATGTATATTTTTTTCCGGAAAATATATTGAAAGACCACGCGCCTTACTCAAGTTTTTTCCTACTTCATTTGCAATAATAAGATCATCAAGTATTTTTTTTGCTTCTTCAAGCGTATAGAGTAATTCTAACTTAAGTTCCTTCTCTTTGTGAGGGTTTACTAAATTAAAGTATTTTACGCTTGCTTGAAGATTAGTAAACCAATGATAAAGATCGATATAGGTGGGCTCATCAAATACGGTTGTAATTTTTTTAGATCGACTCGCTTTAATGGCTTTTTTGACACTTTGATCTTTTTGTTGTGCAAGACATTCACACAATATTGATGCTATGCAGTGTATGGTCTCTTTGAGTTCATTAAATTTACTGAGCTCAACGGCCGATTGTGTATAATCATTGGTCATATCGCGATACGCTTTTTTATAAGAATCTACAATATGTTTAGCAAATTCTCGTGGCATAAGTGATTGACGTTGAAATGGTTCTAGCACATAATCATAGCGCCAGCCGAGTCCAAGTTCTACTTCTTGCGAGCCGATTAAAAAATCAGCGTACGGTTCAAAAAGGTCTGCGATTTCAGCGCCCATCATGAGACACGCATCAAAGCACACAAGATCAATTTTGTTGCCATCTAAACAATCGTGACATATTGTTTTAAAGGCATGTTCAAGTTTTTGATTGGTTAAATAATTTCCGGTGATATCATCCCAACATATACCACGTTGATTCATATATGTTTGTGCTGTAGCGCTGATATAATCGATGAAGCTTATGTTTCTATCCAATTCTAATGTATTGGTTTTTGGGTTAAACACAAAGAGCTCAGTCGTATTAATTACTTGGCGTATTCCTGGATCGAGAGGCCCAGTCCCATGATTCCAACCAATCCACGCAATATAATCTGAAGGATAGAGTTCCCTCATCCATTTAAACGATGATATTACGGTTTCTGGATCGCCACTATCCATTTGTTGTGTAGATGGGTCATCAACATTCATGTGTACGACCCGTCCCTGTTCTACATAATAACGTCGTGTTATTTTTTTATTTCCAGAAAGAAGGATATCCAAGTGAATGACGATATTGATATGCTCATTGGATCCTATTTGCGTCATCTGTTTTATGTTCATGGCCGCGAAACTACGTAAATCGTTAACTGCTGCCATATAGACAAAAAACGTCCATTTCTTTTTCGGTTGCTTGGTATCAATCGTTCTATTAAAAAATAACGATGCAACTACTACACACAGCAGTATACGTATCGTTTTTGTGATCTGATATTTTTGCGTCATAATCCCCTCCTACTTTATCAGTAGTTTAGGATGAGCGATTATTGTTGTGCAAGAATTTGATGTTTATTGCGCTGTTGTATTATTTCTAAATGATTAATTATGATGAGAGCGAAGGTGAGTGCAAAGCTTAATTGGAAATCTAAAAAGAAGAGCTGTATCGGATTATAGGCAAGACACATTAAACATACTAATGCCAGGCAATGCAACATATGGCAATGTATGCGGAACAAAAGACATAATCGATGAAGTAAAAATGCCCATAATGCTCGATAGAAAGGAATGCTTGCCCAGCTCATATGAAAATAGATGAGGGTCAACGTGAGTAATATAAGTTGTTTTGCGTAAAAATTAATTGGCAGCATTGCAGCGAAGGTACTCCAAAGCACAATAATGATCATCAGATGCAGCCCTGAACGTGCAAGGTGGTGTGCAATCCCCCACTGATTAAAGAGTGTCCGCTGCGCCTGATTATTGTATGATTTGTTGCCCAAGAAAATAGCGCTTAACATAGAAAAGCAGCCCGGTGAAAGGTGTTGTTTGAAATATTCTATCACTCTATGTTTGGCGTACCACCAGGTTTGGCTTTCATCATCTATAATGGTGTAATTGATAGTAGAGCAAAATATCGATCCTATAACGTCCAGCTTCATAGCGTACCATTGCAGCTCTTGTTTTGACATTGGACTGATGGTAACAGGCTTTGTCTCGATCGTCATCCCTGGGTGCAATGCAGCTGAAGGTACTCGTAAAAATAAATGCAGTTGGCAAGAAAATGGGCTCCATGCGTCGGTATAGTGTTTAAGATGAGTGACGGTCAGACTATAGCGATAAGGAAAATTTTTTTCAGGGGTACACAGTACGTCGGTTACGATGGCGCGGATTGAGCAAGCTTTTTTGGGAAGTTCCTGGCTGCGCTGTACAAAATGATATTTTTGTTGATATATACTTAAACTACCGGTTGCACATACCAACAATATAAGCAATAAAAAATGTTTTTTTGTATCTGTAATGGGTGAGCAAAAGAGTGCAATACTTGTTAATACGAGTATTGGTATGTACATTACAAAATCTGTCGATTGTAGTATGATACCGGTGATGAAGGCTATGGTGATATATACAAGGGGTGGTATAAAATATTTGGATGTCATATATTTTTGTGTATGATAAATAAAATAATAATTTATACCAATTGTAACATAAATTTGTATAAGGCTCTAGGGTTGAGTAATGAAAAAAATAATAATTCTCTTAATATGGTGTATGATGATGGAACTTGGACATGCAGATAGTTCAATAAAAAACAATCTTTGTGATGAAAAAAATATGAAACATAACACGGGGGCAGACCAAGAGATCTACTCTTTTGTTCTTGATAATGGATTAACGGTTCTGGTCAAACCAGTGCATGCGTTGCCTGAGGTGAGTTGCTATCTTTGGTATAAGGTTGGATCGAGTTATGAGATCGATAAAACGCATGGGTATGCGCATTTTTTGGAACATATGATTTTTCAGGGAACTCAAGGAAAAGGCTCTAAGGAGCTCTCCAAATCGGATATTAATACTATTACCCACAAATTATCGGGTAGGTGTAACGCCTTCACGCATTATGATTATACGGGATATTACTTTACTTTCCCTACGCATAATTGGGAATATGCATTGCCTATTATGGCTGATTGCATGCGCAACTGTTCCTTAAAAGAAGAGCATCTTAATTCAGAAATGCGTGCGGTGATTCAAGAGCTGAAGATGCGACGTGATAATGATAAATTGAGCCTTATCAAAGCGTTATTGGAAACAATTTTTACAGGGCATCCGTATCATTATCCAATAATAGGGTATAAAAAAGACCTTTTGCGCGTTTCATCACAGGCTTTGCATGATTTTTATAAAGTGCATTATCTGCCTAATAATGCGGTATTGGTTGTTGTTGGTGATGTTACTGCCGATCGTGTGTATGAGCTTGCAGTGCAACATTTTGGTCCAATTATTGCCAATAAAGAATATACGCATAAGCGCGATCCATTGGAGGTGGACATTGAAGCGAAGTCCGTTACCTTGTATCGTGATATTCAACAACCGTTCAGTATTGTTGGATGGGTGATTCCTGGGTTAAAAAATAAGATTGCTGCAGCAAGTGATATCGCATCATTATTATTGGGTGAAGGACGAGGGTCCAGATTATATCGCTTGATTGTTGATCAAAAGCAACTTGCAACATCTCTTTCTACGTATACTATTGATCTGTTTGATTACAGTTTATTTTGTGTTTCATTTAATCCCGTGCAGGTTGATAAAGTTCAAGAAATTATTGATCTCATTAATGCAGAAATTGATTCGGTTGTTCATAAGGGGGTAACTGCGCAAGAGTTAGAACGAGCCGTTAACAAAGCGCGTATGAGAAAATATGCGGTGTTGGAAAGCATAGAAGAACAAGCACACGAGATTGGCTACTACTATTTGGCAACTGGTGAAAGTGATTACGCTTTCACGTATCTAGAAAAAGATCCCATACTGTTGCTTGAGCAGGCGCAATCGTTATTAAAGATCTATTGTCGTCCTGCCGTAATGCATAGAGGTATGGTTTTACCGTTACCACAATCTGAAATAACGCACTGGCAAGAACAACAGAAAGCTTCAGACCGTGAAGATGAATCTATTTTAGCGTCACGTCCATGCTCGCCAGATGTTGAAGAACCATCATATGCCAATAAAGTAACACCGGGAAAAATGCACAATTTTGCATTTCCTCGAGCAAAAACTGCGGTATTAACCAATGGAGCTAAAGTGCTCTATTACCACAATGCCAATGTCCCTACAATTGATTTGGTGATCGATTTACGGGCAAAATATTTTTATGATTCAGACGATATGCCAGGATTGACCACCTTTATGGCGGCCATGCTTGATGAAGGGACACGTAATTACACGGCAGAGCAGTTGGCAGATGAGTTTGAGCGATGTGGGATGAGTTTTTCGGCGCATGCAGGCATGATTACGCTAAGCATGTTGAGCGATGATCTGCTCAAGGGACTTGATCTTATGCATGAAGTACTCACGCAAACAATTTTCCCTGCACAGAATGTAGAAAAAGTACGGCAGCAACTTTTGGCAAGTCTTAAAATGTTTTGGGATAATCCATCACAATTTTCACGACAAATCGTCAATGAGCATATGTATAAGGGACATCCGTATAGCAAATCATCACTCGGTACGTTTGAATCCATTGCGCGTATTACTCGTGATGATTTAATACAATGTTACAAAAAGTACATAAGTCCACATGGATCAAAAATAGCACTTGTGGGCGATTTGAAAGATTATGATATCCCGAGCATTCTTGAAAAAAAATTGGGTTCATGGAAGGGGCCTGAGGTTGCTGAAATTAAATTTCCAACGCTGATGACATCAGAGCAAACAGAAGTGCTGTATCCTATCAATCGTGACCAGGTTATACTTTGTTTAACGGTTCCATCCGTGGATCGTCGTGATAAAGATTTTGACAGTTTATCGGTGTATGATCAGATTTTTGGTGGTGGTGAATTAGGGTCAATGAGTTCGCGGCTTTTTGATTTGCGTGAAGCCTCTGGTCTATTTTATACCATAGGCGGCTCATTTTTGAGTCATTCAGATGAGCAACCAGGCATGTTGTTGGTCAAGACAATCGTCTCGCTTGATAGAGTTGAAGAAGCAGAGCGTGCGATTAAAGAAGTCATTTATACGGCAGTCGATAGTATTACGGATCAAGAGTTGATCGATGGGCAAAATGCACTTATTCATGCGCTCATTAGTAGATTTGAGTCTAACGCAGGAATAGCTGGTGCATTTTTATTCCTTGAGCGATTTGGATTTTCGGCAGATTATTTTGATCAACGGGCTTCTATGGTGCAACGCGTCACACGCCAATCAATTCAGCAGGCGGTCAAACGTGTATTGAATAATGGTCCATTACTTACGTTCAAAATTGGACGTGTTACTGCAAAAGATTGTGATGACAATGAGCAGCACAACGATGAATAATATGGTTCTGGTCTACGTCACGATAAATACTGTAGATAAAGCACGTGAGTTAGCGCGCGATTTATTGCACAAGAAATTAGTTGCATGTGTTAATATAGTTCCGGCTATAGAAAGTATGTATATATGGGATGGTGCTATTGCTCAGGATAATGAAGTAGTTATGATTATCAAGACTCTTGCATCTCGCTACGACGAACTGCAAGCAGCGATTATCGCTCAGCATCCTTACCAAGTGCCATGTATACTTAAGATTGCTGCTGAGGCAGATAGCCCTTTTCTGGATTTTGTGCGTCGTGCTGTTATCGAATGATCAAATTAGTGCATTTCAACAGCTGATTTATGCTTTTTATAAAGAACATGGCCGCTCATTTGCGTGGCGCGTACACCATGATTCTTATCGCGTGGTTGTTTCAGAGATTATGTTGCAACAGACGCAAACCTATCGTGTAGAGCCGAAATTTGAACAATTTATAACGACGTTTGGTTCATTTGCAGAGCTTGCCAATGCTGATATGCGCGATCTTTTTTGTGTGTGGCAAGGCTTGGGTTACAATCGCCGGGCTAAAGCATTGCATGCGATAGCACAGCAGGTGATGCACGAATATGACGGCGTATTGCCAGAATCGGTTGAACTTTTGCAAACATTGCCGGGAATTGGTTATGCAACGGCATCATCTATTTGTGCATTTGCCTTTAATATGCCAACGGTTTTTATTGAAACTAATATACGAGCCGTATTTATTCACACTTTTTTTGCCAATAACTCTGAGGCGATTAGCGATAAAACATTATTGCCATTGATCGAACAAACGCTTGATCGCACTCAGCCACGCCAATGGTATTATGCACTTATGGATTATGGCGTATATCTTAAAAAAGAGCACAAGAACCCAGCACGACGGAGTGCACATTACACAAAACAATCACGTTTTGAAGGATCTGATCGGCAAATTCGGGGGGCAATTATTCGGCAATTAGCAAATAATGGTGCTGTATCACGCCAAGATTTAGTGGTGGTGATTAATGATGATGCACCGCGTGTTGAGCGTATTCTTGATCAACTTATTGCAGAAGGCATGATTCAACAGACTTCTGATCAATGTGTTATGATTGGCGGCTAAATATGTAAAGTAGGGCTTTCTGTTTGATTTTTCTCTAATAATCTATAACATTTGTTAAAGTAGCGTGTAGTTTAAGCAAAAAATTTAGCTTTTTTATTTCTATTATCAACTTTTTGTTGTGCAGAGCAAAAATCAAGATCCAGGTGAATTGTATGAATTACAAATATACAGCATTTGTATTTTTCTTATTAATACCTATGAATAGCAATGCATGGATGAGCCAAACAGTGCATGTTATTGGTGGATTGACTAAAACTTTTTTTGTTTTTTTGCCTGCAAGTGATAATTGTGAGCCTAAATTAACAAAGATAGAAATTGCAGGATGTGCTATTTTAGGGGGAGATGTAGTGCTAAGAATAGTGTCTCATTCCTCTTTGATTGGCGATAATGCGTATATTCAGGGCACCTTGCAGATTACACCTGTGGTGCAAACGGCACTAGGGCTTTGGTTTGTGGGTGGGCGGCCTAGGCTCGCCTCTAAAACTTGGGGAACTCTTTTAGCAGCTGATGGAGCTTTGAGATTATATGAGAATTATGAAGCATATCGGCAAAAACACCAAGAAAATCAGCAAGAGAAATGAACCTATAATTAGAGAATTTAAATGAATTACAAATATGCAGGATTAATGTTTTTATTGTTGACGCCTATGAATAGCAATGCATGGATGAGCCAGACTGTGCATGGCATTGGTGGATTGCTAGAAGTTGTGTGTGGTATCGGCGGTATAGTTGACCCTTTACTCCACAATCTTGACTTCACAAAAGCACAGGTCGCAGGATGTATTTTTCTGGGAGTTGATGCATTGCTAAGAATCGCATCTTATACCTCTTCAATAGGGGATAATGCGTATATTCAAGGCACCTTGCAGGTTACCCCTGTGGTGCAGACGGCCATCGGGCTTTGGTGTGTGGGTAGACAGAGTGCGATGACGGATAAAGTTGGAGGAGCTCTTTTAGCCGTTGATGGAACTTTGAGATTATATGAGAATTATGAAGCGTATCGGCAAAAACACCAAGAAAATCAGCAAGAGAAATGAACCTATAATTAGAGAATTTAAATGCATTACAAATATGCAGGATTAATGTTTTTATTGTTGACGTCTATGAATAGCAATGCATGGATGAGCCAGACTGTGCATGGCATTGGTGGATTGCTGGAAGTTGCGTTTGCCGTTGCCGGTGTAGATCATTATTGCAAACACAAGTCTGTATCCTGCGAGATCGCAGGATCTGCTATTGTTGGCGTTGATGCATTGCCAAGAATAGCATCTTATACCTCTTCAATAGGGGATAATGCGTATATTCAAGGCACCTTGCAGGTTACCCCTGTGGTGCAGACGGCGTTCGGGCTTTGGTGTGTGGGTACACAGGAGAATATAGAGGACAAAGTTTTGAATGCTTTTTTAGCCGTTGATGGAACTTTGAGATTGTATGAAAATTATAAATCTCATGAACAGAACGACAAGAGACATGAGCAATCTGCAGCTGCATCGCATATTACTTCTTAACGTCTTTGTAAAGTCATTACTTTCTGCATAAGCGCACCTACTCTATCTTTTGGAAGATATCGTTGATATGCTAACGATGATCAAAAAAAAGTAAAGTGGGGCTGTATGTCTGTAAAAAAATGTCCGCCACTCCCGTCTTATACCATTGTATTACAGCTTATTAGTGGTGTTGCAAAAATGAGATTCAAGCTTATTGTTTTGCTTGGATTACCTATTATTACTATAGGCTTTTCTCTTATTACTCCTTATATTCTGAAAACAATTGTTAATACTTTATCGAATATTCAGGCTACACCTCCATTTTTTGTATCATTGCTCTTGATAGGCTATGGCGTAAGTTGGATCATTAGTCAATTACTGAGTCAACTGCGCATGCTTATTGCCTACCATATAATTGAGCATGGTAAACAATGTATTACACTCAAAACGATAGATCATTTGCTGTATTTATCACCCCGTTTCCATACCGAGCGCAAAACGGGGGCATTAACCAGTTATTTGGATAAAGCGCAACATGGTTTTGAAACAATGTTTTGGAGTCTGATTGTATTTTTGCTTCCTACGACTATTGAACTTCTAGCTACGATAATTATTATAAGTTGGCTTTTTGGACCAGTATATGGAGTGATTTTATTTTGGATGATGGCGGGGTATCTGTTTTTTGGTTTTAGAACAACAACGACTATCAAAAAAGCACAAAAAATAGTTAATGAAAAAAGCGCACAATCAACGGCAAAGTTGGTTGATAGTTTATTAAATTATGAAACAACGAGATATTTTAATAATCAGCGCTATGAATACCACCAGATTCGGGCATTGCTTGCCGACCAAGAGCAAGCTGCTTTGACTTTTTTTACGCTGGATATAAGAACTCAAATGAGCCAATTACTTATTATTGGCATTGGACTATCAAGCATTACGTGGTTTGCGGGCAATGCGGTGTACTATGGTACAATTTCTCTTGGAAATTTTGTTTTAATTAATGGCTATCTCATGCAATTTATCCTGCCGCTGAACTATCTGAGTAATGCACTTTACCAAGCACGTAAGGGTTTGCAAGATGTAAAATCTGTTATAGAGCTTTTGCAAACTGAATCAGAGATACAATATACGTGCGCTGTGCATGTATCAACACCTCAAAGCCTCGCGATCAGTTTCAACAATGTTTCTTTTGGTTATGTGCCTGATCGGCCTATTCTCAAAAATATTTCTTTTTCAGTGTCGCCAGGAACTTCAACTGCGCTTGTGGGGCCCAGTGGGTCAGGCAAATCAACTATTGCAAAATTGATGTTTCGTTTTTATGACGTATAGCATAAACTGCATGAATTAATTTTTTTGCGAATCATTTTTTTTAAAGTATTTTTATCTCTGAAAACTTAAATAGGAGAAAAAATGCATACAACAAAAGCATATAGCCTCGATTTACGCA
>Ga0157376_10000143_pt1 | contig 49045 bp, 33 predicted proteins | sample M45metaG_FD_121801 | JGI IMG/M metagenome (GOLD analysis project Ga0157376, IMG submission 121801) | Miscanthus rhizosphere microbial communities from Kellogg Biological Station, Michigan, USA - M4-5 metaG | ecosystem: Host-associated > Plants > Roots > Rhizosphere > Soil | place: USA: Michigan...
GCAATCTTCCCACCGATATACGCTCCTAAAATCATTCCTGTCGCGCACAGAATGCCTGCACGTAAATCCACGTTCCCGGCTTTCCAGTATTGCCGTAGCGCCCCCAATCCGATTGGCGGCAACAGTATGAACAGCGAAGTTCCCTGCGCCAGGTGCTGGTCCATGTGCAGCAAGTGCACCATCGCCGGCACCAGCACGATGCCACCGCCGATGCCCAGCAGGCCCACCATAATTCCCGCGAATACGCCAAGAATGAGTATATATATAACGCTCACGCCGTTAACCTCAAAGAACCCCGCGAATTCTCGGTAATCCAATTTCATTCTGGCCGCCTTCCGCGGGTGAAGCAACGTTAGTCGTCGTGAACAATGCGTAACAAGCACGTCATCGCGCACGCCGAGCCTCGCAGCGAACCTGTTATATTGGTAGCGCAACCCACCGCGCCGCTTGCGCGTGTTTTTCCAGCTCAATTCATCATGGAACGAGGAGCGTTTACAGTCCGATGCCGACCGACCGGAAACCAGAATTCTTCAAAGGCGCACAACTAAAAGTTGGAATTATCGGCTGCGGATATGTAGGCCTTCCGCTCGCGCTTCGTTTTGCTGAAGCCGGCCACAAAGTCGTCGGTTTTGACACCGATCCCTCAAAAATTTCCATGCTCAATGCCGGCAAGTCCTACATCGAGCATATTCGCCAGGATAAAATTCAGCAGTTCGTCAACAGCCGCCATTTCAGCGCCACCACCGATTTTTCCAAGCTCAAAGAAGTCGACGCGGTTCTCATCTGCGTCCCCACTCCGCTCGATGAACGCCGCGAACCGGATCTCAGCTACGTCGAACAAACCGCCATCTCCATCCAGCCGCACCTGCAAAAGGGCCAATTGGTGGTTCTCGAATCCACCACTTATCCCGGCACGACCGAAGAACTTGTCCTACCGATTCTCGAAAAGAGCGGGCTGCACTGCCCCATCGCTTCTGGCCTGGAAAGCGACAACATTCCCACTGACTTTTTCCTGGCTTTCTCGCCCGAACGTGAAGATCCCGGCAACAAGCAGTACGGCCTGGCCCAAATTCCAAAAGTTGTCGGCGGCACCAATCCTCCGAGCAGCCGCGCTGCGCTGGCTCTTTACGCGCAAGTCGTCGCCAAAGTTGTTCCGGTCAGCTCCACGCGCGCCGCGGAAATGGCCAAGCTCCTCGAAAATATTTTCCGCTGCGTCAACATCGCGCTGGTCAACGAACTCAAGTTGCTCGCCTCGCGGATGAACATTGACATCTGGGAAGTGATCGACGCCGCTGCCACCAAACCTTTCGGCTTCATGCCGTTTTATCCTGGCCCCGGCCTCGGCGGCCATTGCATTCCCGTTGACCCGTACTATCTTTCCTGGAAAGCCCGCGAATTTGACTTCGCTGCGCGCTTTATTGAACTCGCCGGTGAAATCAATACGTCCATGCCCTACCACGTGGTGGACGCCATCGCCGCTGCGCTCAACAAACAAAAGAAAAGCATCAACGGCTGCAAGCTCTTGATGCTCGGTGTGGCCTACAAAAAAGATGTGGACGATCTGCGCGAATCGCCGTCACTCAAAATCATGCAGCTGCTGCAAGAACACGGCGCGCTCCTCGATTACAACGATCCCTATTTCCCGCAGCTCCACAAAATGCGCCATTACAATTTTGAAAATATGAAGTCTGTGCCGCTTACCGCCGATACCCTGGGCAAATATGACGCGGCCATCATCGCCACCGACCATTCCAGCTACGACTACCATGCCATCGTGGACGGCTCGAAAATCGTGGTGGATACTCGCAACGCCACCCGCCGCGTCAGTCGCAATCGCGATCGCATCGTTCCCTGCTGATCGCACCCTGATAACTTATGCTGCCACTCGCTGAGCTGATTCGCCAACAACTGGAAGACAGCGCGCGAGTCAAAAAATCTTTTTCCGATCAACTCATTCATGGCCTGGTCACCTTCACCGAAAAATCTGCCGCTTCCCTCAAAGCCGGTGGCAAACTCGTTTTCTTCGGCAACGGCGGCAGCGCCTCCGACGCGCTGCATCTCTCCGCCGAACTCGTGGTCCGCCTCCGCGCCACCCGGCCCGGTTTGCCTTCACTTGCGCTCACCGCAAATCCCTCCGTACTCACCGCTGCGGCCAACGATTTCGGCTTTGAACAGATTTTCGCCCGCCAGATCGAATCGCTGGTCGCCGCCAACGACGTTTTGGTCGCGCTCTCCACCAGCGGCAACAGCCCCAACATTCTTCATGGCGTGGAAGCTGGCCGCGTTCGCGGCGCCTATCTGGTCGCTTTCACCGGCGAGACCGGCGGGGCACTCGCGTCCAAAGTCGATCTGCTTCTCAACGTTCCTTCGCAAGATCCGCAGCGCATCCAGGAATCCCACATCACCATCGGCCACATCGCTTGCTCGCTGATTGAACAACTTCTTTTCCCAACGCTCCCATAGGCCATTAAATCCTCTGACTACAACGCCGAAACGCCGCGCTGCTGCTCACTTTCGTTGACTTACCTATACTCGCAACCTAAGATAACCGCACCATGTCGGAGCCCTCTTCCCCTCTGGGAGAAACCATATCCCACTACCGCATTTTCGAAAAGCTCGGTGGCGGGGGCATGGGCGTGGTCTACAAAGCGGAAGATACCCGCCTGCATCGTTTTGTCGCCCTGAAATTTCTTCCCGACGACGTCGCTCGCGACCCCCAAGTTCTTGCCCGCTTCCAGCGCGAAGCCCAAGCCGCTTCCGCTCTCAATCATCCCAATATTTGCACCATCTACGACATCGGCGACGAAGCCGGCAAAACCTTTATTGCCATGGAGTATCTCGACGGCCGCACCCTCAAGCACCTCATCATGGGCCGTCCTGTGGACATGGAAGTTTTTCTCGATCTCAGCATTGAAGTTGCCGACGGCCTCGACGCCGCTCACTCCCAGGGCATTGTTCATCGTGACATCAAGCCCGCCAATATTTTCGTTACCAAGCGCGGTCGCGCCAAAATTCTCGATTTCGGCCTCGCCAAACTGCATTTTTCCAGGGACATTTCCAACAGTGTCGACACCATGGCCACTCAGGGTGTCGATCCGGACCATCTCACCAGCCCCGGCAGCACCATCGGCACCGTTTCTTACATGTCTCCTGAGCAAGTTCGCGCTCGTGAACTGGACACGCGCAGCGACCTTTTTTCTTTCGGCGTTGTGCTTTACGAAATGGCTACCGGCCAGTTGCCTTTTCGCGGCGAAAGTTCCGGCGTCATTTTCGAAGCCATCATGAATCGTGTTCCGGTTCCCCCGGTTCGCCTCAATCCCGACCTGCCGGGTGAACTCGAACGCATCATCCGCAAGTCGCTCGAAAAAGATCGCGAAATGCGCTACCAGTCCGCCGCCGATTTGCGCAGCGATCTCAAACGCCTCAAACGCGAGCTCGATTCCGCCCGCAGCTCCGGCTCCGTCGCTTTGGCGCCCGATTCTGGTGGCAGTTCCGCCGCAGTCGTCGCGGCTTCTGGCTCTGGTTCGGGCAGCGCTTCTGCTTCACCTTCCGGAACCGCAAACCAGCCCGCGCCCGCATCAAGTTCGCAACTTTCTTCAGCCGCCTCTGCCAGCGGCCTGGCATCTTCCAGTGGCGCCGCGAGTGCTCACTCCTCAGGTTCCAAGAAATGGCTCTTGGCTGGCATCGTCGCAATCGTCGTCGCTGCGATCGGTCTCGGCTTGATTTTCACTCGCCGCACCAACGCGCTCACCGAAAAAGATTCGATTCTCCTCACCGAATTTGTAAACACCACTGGCGATCCCGTTTTCGACGGCACTCTCAAACAGGCCCTGGCCACCCAGCTTGAGCAATCTCCGTTCCTCAACATCGTCCCGGAATCCAAGATTCAGCAAGCACTGCAATTCATGGGTCGACCCGCAGGCGAACGCGTCACTTCTGAAGTAGGCCGTGAAATCTGCCAGCGCGAAAACATCAAAGCCATGATGACCGGTTCCATCGCCGGACTCGGTTCTCACTACGTCGTCCAGTTGAAAGCCATTAACAGTCAAACCGGCGACGCCATCGCCACCGAACAAGTCGAAGTCGAAAATAAAGAACAAGTTCTAAAGGGCATGGACCGCGCCGCCACCCAGATTCGTCAGAAACTCGGCGAGTCCTTGGTCACCGTCAAGCAATTCGCCACGCCACTTGAACAGGCCACCACTTCCTCGCTCGAAGCTCTGAAGGAATATAGCGCTGGCCACGCCAAGCACGCCATGCTTGACGATCATGCCGCCATTCCTTTCTTAAAAAAGGCCGTCGAGATCGACCCCAATTTCGCCACGGCCTGGGCCGAGTTAGGTGTGTCGCAAGGCAACGAAGGTATGCCCCAGGGCTCCGAACAATCCCTAAAAAAAGCTTTTGAACTCCAGTCCCGCGCCAGCGACGTCGAACGCTTCTACATCAACGGCCACTACTTCAATACCATCGGCGACTTGGACAAATCCGTCGAGACCTATGAGCAATGGAACAAAGCCTATCCGCGCGATTCCATTCCGATGAACAATCTTTCCCTCATCTATAGTTCGATGGGCCAATTCGAAAAAGCCCTCGCCGCTTCCCTTGATGAAATGCGCGTCGATCCCAACAGCATTTATTCCTACCAGGATCTCGCCGACGCCTATTTCAATCTCAACCGTCTCGACGAAGCCAAAGCCATCGCGGAACAGGGCCTCACCAAAGTACCCGACGCCATCGGTTCCCACCGCCAGCTGATGGAGATGGCCTACATGCGTGGCGACATGGCCGAATTCGAGCGCCATCTGGCGTGGGCCAAGGGGCGTCCCGATGAACAGTTCCTGCTCCTCGATAAGTCGAGCCTTTTATTCAGTCAAGGTAAGCACAAGGCTTACGCGCAGTCGATGCGGGACGCTCAAGCTGTGGCGCAGAAATTCGGTAACGCCGAATTTTCAGCGGCGATCGCCGCCTACTCTGCCTTCGGCTCCAGTCTGGTCTCCGATTGCGCTTCCGCCAAGGCTCTCGCGTCTGCCTCCATGCAACAGTCCCCCAGCGGGTTCAATCTCCAGCCCGCAGCCACCGCCCTGGCCCGATGTGGCGAGGCCGCCAAAGCCTCCCAAGCCATCGATGTTTTTCTCAAGCAATATCCCAGCGACACTCTATTGAACTTGATCCGCAAACCGGCTGTGCTGGCTCTCATGGCCATACACGAAGGCAAATTCGACGAAGCCATTCGCGTCCTTGAACCGGCTCGCCGAGTCGAGATCGGCGTCGGGCCCGGCTCGGCTCCAGGCCTGGTAATTTACGCCCGTGGCCTCGCCTATCTCGGTAAGAAAGACGGCCTCAACGCCGCCCTCGAATTCCGCAAAATCACGGAACGCCGCTATCTCTATTCCTTCGCTCTTATTTTCGCTCCCTCCCAGTTGGGACTGGCCCGCGCTTATGCCTTGCAGCGAGATTCCGACAAAGCCCGCACCGCCTATCAGGATTTCCTCGCCGCTTGGAAAGACGCCGACCCTGACCTGCTTCCGTTCAAAGAAGCCAAATCCGAATACGTCAAATTGCAATAGCTGCGTCCCGACGGCATTCGTTATCCCTCACCTGGACCAATCTCAAAGCCAATCTCGGGCTGTTGAAAGCGGCTGCAGGGAGCAGCAGCATTCCCAACCAGCCCAGTTTCTTTAACGAAATGTGGAAGTTCGCCAGAACCGGCACCGCCTCTCCCCGGGGGGCCAGCTCAACGCGTTCATAGACCGGAACCTACCCCTGCCTGCCATCGCGGCGGCGACCAATGCTCCCGGTGCGCGCAAGAATTGCACGGCGTGGACCGGATCTCGGCAATGGCCGGGCTGTGGCTTTGGCGGACGGTTCACTCGCCGCCTTGTGGGTCTTTAAGGCTGAGGGGTTTCAGGCTCGAACGCGATCAGCCAATTGGGAGTGATGGACTGCAGTCCAATCCGGAGGTCTGGCCGCACCGAACCCACCATCCTGGTTCGGGGTGCCGGCCGTTCGATCGACAACGACGACCAGGGTTCGGGAGGAGAAGGCTTCGACGCATCCGGCGGCAACGGCAATTCTCTCGATAGCGATCTGTGCGCTACTTGCCGCCGTCCCGAACTAAACCGTTCACCTTTCTTCCACCATGGGCCAGAATCACGGAGTGTGAACTTCGTGATCTGGCCGTCCTCTGTTTGCAGTGCAATTACGATACGGCGACAGGCGTAGTAGTTTGCGTCGACGGCTGCCAGCGCTTCCACGCCAAGCGTGCCGGAATGAAGAGAATCGCCATCCACAGCAGCACGATTGGTCCGCGCCCGATGAAAAATACCAGCAATGCGGAAAGGCTTGCAGCGGCCTGGCCAAATCCTGCTACGGCCGCCGAATGCAATTGCGAAAGGAGCGTTTCCGCGGGCTGAGTGATCTCCTCACGCATTGAAAATTGCAGGTTCGCAAAAATCACGCGGTGTTCTGAAGCCGAGCGTTCTGATTCCAAGCGGTTCACTGCCGCGCTGGCCATGGCGATCTGCCTCTGCAGTTCGCGTACATTGCCATCGGGGTAGGTCTGCTTCCTTAGCAGTTCTTCTAAACGCCGCAGTGTAGCCTGTGCGTTGGCCAGCCGAGCTTCCAGGTCCGCGTGCTGTTGAGTGATCTCGTCGGCGGACTGCTCTTCCTGCTCCACATCGCCCAGCGACTTCAGGTCGCTCACCGTTGCGCCCAACTCTGACGAAGGCACTCGCAGCGTTGCCGACAAGACGCTGCCGGTACGGCGTCCCGCCATACGCAGTCTCGCCGCATAGCCGCGATGCTGCACCAGAATTTCTTCCAGCGAAGTGCGCGACTTCGCAAATTCTTTCGTGGCCACAATCAGCGACGCGGTATGCGCAATCATCGGACTCATGCCGGACAGCGCCCCTCCGGCCGATCCCGCCACGTCGATCCTGGATTGCTGCTCCGCGAGCTTGGCTTTCGCTCGTAAGTCTTTCTCGTCGTCTGATTGCATTGCACCCGCCGCCGACTCGGTGGAATCGATCAGCCCCAAGTTCGGTTGCAATGCATTTAACCCACTTTGGGGAAATTCCGCGACAGCATAGCCCTTCGGCGCCACAAGCGGTCGGGTAAATTCGCCAAGAACAATCACCGCGGCGGCAAATGCCACCGCAAACAGCGATGCACGCCAAATCAGCGACAGTCCTCGAAATCTTGCAATCACTACTGTGATCAGATTGCTCATGGGATACCTCCTCTGGCATCCCGTTTAGAACGTATGGATCGGCGTTTCTTGCACCACAGAATCGTCCGCCTCGGAAGGCGGCGGCCACAATACAGAGAAGCTCAGGAACCGTGGAGGGAAAGCCCGCGGGGGATTCGGAACTTACCTCTGCCCATCCTGCTGTCCCAAATGAATTGAAAACAACGGGCGGCGATACGATGGAAATGTAAAGAGGGCGGAAGGAAAGGAGTTATCGGCGGGAAAAGCGGAAGAATCGCCGCTCCGGCGTTCCATTTTGGGAATCGTCTTTTGGCGATGAGCTGAACCTCGTCTACTAAGCACGGTCCGCTACTGCCTTTTGGTGAGCTCGACACGCGCCGCGGCGAATGGCAGCACCGCTTCCAGCAGTACCGGGGTATGCGCGGCGTCCTTGGCCAAGTAAAGCGTGAAGTGCGCGTCTTTCATTTCGGCGCCATTATCGAAAACTTTGATCTCGACTGCTGATGTGGAGAATTTGCCAGCCGGCACGACCACATCCGCCGAGCCGATTTTCTTGGCGACCACATCGTAAAGTTTCCTTCCGTCGTACACCGGTCCGCGGACTTCCGGAGTTTTTGCCCAATCCACCGAGCGCAGATACTGCATCGTTCCCAGCGGATCGCGTGTGCCGGGAACTACCCGTGCGGCGGTCGCACCGGCCGGAGCCGCATCGCGACCGGTCGCAGTCATTCTTTGAATCGACTGCACTTTCTGGCCGCGCTCGCTTAGGTGCATTTCGTATTGCACGCTGGTGAAATCGCCCGGCGCGCTGTAGGAATCGAACTGGTCATCCAGTTCAAACACCATACGCAGCGGATTCTGGGTGTGGGCGTAGGCCTGCAAGTGCCAGGCATCTTTGCCGCCGATTTGTTTGCGGCCGTTCACCAGCAGGCGCAAATTGGCGACGTTGCTGACTTTGGCCACGCTACCGGAAAATTCCAGAACTTCGCCGCTGACCGGCGCAAAACCCGGCTCCGGCGCAGCCGGCGTCGAGGCGGATTTAGCTACAGTCGCTGTGTCTGATTTTTCTATAGGCGCAGGATTCGTTTCCGGAGTTGCCTTGGCGATCGTTGCCGGAGCAGGATCCGGAGTGAAGTACACCACCGTCTTGCTCTGCCCGCCGGCATGCAGCCACACAAAAGCGGCGGCGCCGCAGACCACGGCAAACACTACGGCAAGGATGGCCACGATTCGGCGGCTCATAACTTTCCTGCGACGTCGGCTTTTGCTTAAACCGTGCGCTGCGCGCTTTCGTCGTACAATACGATTCCTACGGTCCAGCTTTTCGGACCACGCTGTTTCAGGTTACCAGAAGTGTTTTCGCGCGTCTTGAGAAAGCGGGCCGGCTTGTTCCCTGCGGCCATCCGTCGCCTCGCTTGCATTGCGGATCGCGAACCAACCAGGCACGGAGGAAGCTCGCATGCGATACGTGGTGACCGGTGGCGCGGGATTTATCGGCTCCAACACAGTAGATGAACTAGTGCGGCGCGGAGAAAGCGTAGTCGTCCTGGACGACCTTTCGGCCGGTAAGGAAGAAAATCTCGCCGAAATTCGCAACAAAATCTCGTTCATCAAGGGCAGCATCAACGACTTGGAAGCGGTGCGGCGAGCCATGCACGAAGCCGACTACGTACTGCATCTGGCCGCGCGCACTTCGGTTCCCCGCTCGCTGAAAGATCCGATCGAAACCAACAAAGTAAATATTGAAGGCACCTTGAACGTGTTGGTGGCGGCGCGCGACGCCAAAGTGAAACGCATCGTATTGGCGGCTTCTTCCTCCGCTTATGGCGAAACGCCGACACTGCCCAAAGTAGAAACCATGCAGCCGGAGCCGATTTCGCCTTATGGCGTGACCAAGTACGTTTGCGAAATTTACGCGCAAATGTTCGGCAAAGTGTACGGCCTGCAAAATGTCAGCTTGCGCTACTTCAACGTTTTTGGCCCGCGGCAGGATCCGAGTTCGCCATACTCGGGCGTGCTGTCCAAATTCTGCACGTCGTTTCTGGAAAAGAGCGAACCGGTGGTTTTTGGTGATGGCGAACAGACTCGCGACTTCACCTACATTGAAAATGTGGTGCAGGCCAATTTGCTGGCATGCGAAGCTCCGAGTGCCAGCGGCAAAGTGATCAACGTGGGAACCGGCGAACGCATTTCGCTGAATGACACGCTAAAAAACTTGCGCGAAATCAGCGGCAACTATCTGGAAGCAAAGTATGAACCGGCGCGCGAAGGCGATATCCGTGACTCGCAAGCGGACATCACGCTGAGCCGCGAACTTCTGAAATACGAGCCTACGGTGAATTTTGCCGAAGGCCTCCGCCGTACTTTCGATTGGTACCAGGAAATGGAAGGGAAAGCTGCGGCAAGACAGAAAAGCGGAGAGTAACTCTCTCCGCTTTTCTGTCGGCTCTAGAAGGATTCTGCGATCTAGTTCTAACTGCTCTCGGTCCACTGCTCGCTGGCTTAGGGCTGGGTGGTATTGCCGTACTGCAGCGGCTCGCCGGCTTTGGGCACATCGTAGTTGTTCCAGAACCAGAGCGGTTCCAGTTTCTTTTGCTCCGGCCACAACTGATTGAGCGTATCGCCTTCGAACACTTCGCCGTTTTTCACCACCCAATGAATGGTGTTGGTGTTGTGAATGTCGTCCAGCGGATTCTTGTCAAAGATCACCAGATCGGCAAGTTTTCCCACTTCAATGCTGCCGAGATCGTCGGGACGGCCGACAATTTTCGAGCCGTTGACTGTGGCACATTTCAGAACTTCCATCGGAGTCATGCCTCCGCTGGCCAGCATCCACATTTCCCAGTGATAGCCGAGCCCTTGCAACTGGCCGTGGCTGCCAACGCCTACCAGACCACCGGCGCGTTGGAGCTTGGCCATTTGAGCGGCCAGCTTGGGAAATTCATATTCGTCTTTGCGGAACCAGGCCGGACGGCGCTTGGTTTTCTGGTCAATGATTCTGTGCGGAGTGAAACGGTTCAGTTTGGCGTTGTCATGCACTTCGCTGTATTCGTACCAGTAATCTTCGCCAAACGGCCCGCCGTAATTGACGATGAGCGTGGGAGTCTCCGCGATTCCGGATTGCGCGAAGGTTTGCAGCACGTCTTTGTAGAGCGGAGTGACTGGCAAGGTGTGTTCGTTGCCGTGGAAGCCGTCGAGCACGTGGGTCAGATCGAGTTTCAGATCCAGCGCACCTTCGGTAGTCGGCATCATCTGCAACTCTTTGGAAGCCTGCACCATGTACTGGCGCTGTTTGCGAGTTCCGACGATGTAGCTCTTGATGTTGTGGGTGCCGTAGTATTTTTGATACTTGGTCAGCACACCTTTCACTTCTTCCTCGGATTGAAAATTGTTGTCGGAAAAAACTCCCGGGCCGGTGGAAAACGCGCGTTGCCCGAGAATGTCTCCAGTATCGACGAGATCCTGGTAAGCGAACATGTCGTTCGAACCCGTCTGAACGTCGAGGCCGGCAGTGACGCCGTAAGCAAGATTGGCCAGGAATGCCCAGTTCTGGGTATCGAGAATGCCCCGTTTGATTTCAGTCCAATGGGCGTGAGTGTCGATGAAACCGGGGGTAATGGTCTTACCCTTCAGGTCGAAAATTTTGGCACCAGCCGGCACGCTGCTTTTGGCGCCGACGTGAGTAATTCGATTATTTTCGATGACCACGTCGGCGTCTTTTAGAACCTCGTCGCCCTTCATGGTCACCACAGTCGCTCCGCGAAGCACCATGGTGCCCTTGGGAGTTTTGCGGGGAAGTTCCAGGTCAATAGCGATTTCCTGAACGTCTTTTTCCTGTTCCTTGAATTTCTGCGGCTTCTTTTCGTCTTTTTTCTCGTCCTTCTTTTCTTCCGGCTTCTTTTGATCTTTGGCGGCGTCGGCAGAATCCTTCTTGTCTTTATCCGCGTCTTTGGCGTCGCCGTCTTTTTTATCGCCTTCTTTCTTTTCATCCTTGGGCGGTTCGAAAGAGATGGAGCTGAACGCCTGGCGGAAATAGCTGGCGCCGACGGCCCAGGTAAGAGTCTTGCCGCCATCGGCCCAAGCGTAGTAGTCCGCGCCGACGTCAGTGAGCTTTTTCACCGGCACGGCGGGACCGCCGACCGTGACGGTGGGGGCTTCGCCGCCGACGGGCGGCATGGCAATCACGTACAACTGATTCTGGACGTGTGCGAGCACCCACTGACCGTCGGGACTGGGCACGAGGTCATCCGCGGAAACCGGTTCTTCCGCAAAGTAGATTCCAGAACCCTTCACGTTGAGATGAGTGCGACGATCGGTACCATCGTAGCGGAGAGAAACCAGTCCGCCGGGCGTGTAAACATAAACGCGATCCTTTTCGGTGGTGAAATGCGGGCCATTGGAGCCGCGCGCCGGAAGAATCAAATTCACGTCGCCGCCGTCTGCAGGTACCCAGACCAGGTCAGCGTTGCTGGTCTGACCGCCATCGAACTCGCTGTTTTCTCGGTCGTAGGCGTTGCCGCGCAGGAAAACGATTTTGGTTCCATCGGGAGAAAACGCCGGATTGCTATAGACGGCGGGCGATTTGGAAAGTTGAAGGGCAGCGCCACCGGCGGCGGGAATTTTCCAAAGTTGCCCGCCTTGGCTGGACCAGGAGACGTAGGTAATCCATTTGCCATCGGGCGAATAGGACGGCTGAAATTCGGTGGATTTTCCCGCAGTGAGGCGAGCCGGCTTTCCGCCAGGAAGATCGAGCGTATAAAGATGAGTCATCGCGGAAAAGGCCAGCTTTTTTCCGTCGGGCGATTCCGCGGGATCGTGAATCAGGCGCACTTTTACCGGGCCCTGTTCGACCTTTTGCGGGAAGTCGAGCTTGGGGCCGAGATCCTGAGTCACTTCGGCGCTGAAAGGAATGAGGGATTCCGCGCCGGAGTCCAGATTCAAGCGGCGGATTTTTCCGTCCTGGTTGTAGACAATGTCCTTGCCACCGGGAAGAAACGCGTAACCGGGAAAAAGGTCACGCGAAAAGATGGCTTCCTGATCGTCGCGAGTGACCGGATAGCGAACCCAGTGGTCTTCGCCGGTTTCCAGATTGCGCAAACGCAAACCGGTTTCGGTTTCGTAGCGGGTTACGTAGAGGATGAACTTGCCGTCGGGTGAAAGCAGCGGCCGCATGGCGCTGCGCGGCTGCTCAATGATGGTGTCGTCTTCGCCGGTTTTGCGATCCTTGCGCTTGATTTGCCACAGCGGAAACATGGAGTTGTAGGAAAAATCGCGGCGGCGCTCGGCGTAGTAGAGATATTTTCCATCCGGAGAGACCACTACGCCCATATCGTTCAAGCGTTCGCTACGCGGAGTGGTCGGCAACGGCTTAGACTTGGTGATCTGAATACCGGTGCCACCATCGACGTGGTACATCCAGATTTCGCGAGGGCCGATGCCGAACCGCGTTTTGGAAACGTAGATGTATTTGCCGCTGGGGTCCCAGCTGGGTGAGGCTAGTTCGCTATTGGTCTCCTTTGAAACCTGCTTCACGCCAGTGCCGTCGGGATGCATGATCCAGATGTTGTCGCTGCCTTCGCGGTCGGAGAGAAAAGTGATCCACTGGCCGTCGGGAGAGAACTTGGGCTGGCTGTCAAACGACATGCCGCCGTCAATCAATTTGGCTTTGCCTCCTTCGATGGGCAGGGTATAGATGTCGCCGATCAATTCGAACGCGATGGTCTTGCCGTCGGGAGAGACGTCGAGCGAAAGCCAGGTGCCCTCGTCGGTGGTGAAGGAGATTTTGCGGTCAGACTTTAGAGGCAGACCTTTTTTCTCGTCCTTTTTGTCGTCCTTCTTTTCGTCTTTCTTATCCTTTTCCTGGGAGGTGTCCTGCGAGACTGGGTCCGGCAAATTCTGAAGAATATCCTGAGTACGCGCTCGCACCGTGCTGGCGACGCCAGCCAGGCTCAAGGCCAAGATCGTCAGATACACCACGAGCCACCGCCGGTTGGGCTGAATTCCGTTCATGCTTCTCTCCTTCAGATTGTCAGTCTGCAAATCAGTAAAAGTTGTCCGCCAGCGTAGGAGCCGGCACCCTGTTGACGCACACCCGCTCTGTTAGCATAGACGCGAACGTGGCCAATTCGTTTCGTACATTCTACTTCCAGAACGTTACACTCCGCTTTCATCGTCGTCATCAGCGCTGCCGCCGCGGACACTCCCGGAAGGCGGCGCCGGAACGATATGCGGAATCCCGGCATCATTCATCTTTTTGTTGAGGGCGGCCAGGTCGTCGTCGACGATTTTGTTGACCTGGGCGGAAGCGTCGGAAACCAGCGGCATCAGTTCGGCCAGTTTTTCTTTCTGCTGGCCACCGGGCGCGGCTGCGAAGTCGTCGAGATCTTCCATTAAGTCTTGAACCTGAGAGGGAAGCGGGTCGGGTTTCCATTCGAACGGCGGGCCGGCATTGCCGAGGCCTTGCTGTTCGCGCTGAAATTTGGCAGCGACAACGTCTACCTTTTTCTGGAGCTCGTCGGCGGCTTTGACTATGTCGTCGGGGATTTTGGTGGCGTTAGGATTGGCGGCCTCTTTTTTCCAGTTTTCGCGAGCGGTTTTGAGTGCCGACTGCACGCCTAGGATAAGTTTGCGATCCTTGTCGGCGGTTTTGGCCAGGGCGTAAAGTTGCTCGACGCCAGCGTGACGCGCGGCACGGTCTGCGGCGGATAGCGGAAGGCGCGGATCTTCTTCCACGACCACTCTTTGAGTGGCTTCTTTTTCGCCAGACCTGATTTTGACGGTATATTCGCCGGGTTCGACATACGGACCGCGAGGGCCGAGGATGTAGCCGGCAGCCATGGCTTCCACTTGTTCGGGCGTGGGTTCGGAAGCCGGGTTGTAGCGAAGATCCCAGACTGCGCGATTTACGCCGGCGGAGCCCGGGCCGTCAAATTCGCGAATGACCCGTCCGTCCTTGTCGGCGACGGAAATTTTTACTTTTGGATCCTTCTTGGGTTCTTGCTTGTCGTCTTTCTTGTCGGCGGCTTTGTCAGCGTCGATCGCGGGTTTGGCTTCCGGCTTGGTTTCAGCTACAGGCGCAGCCGCTTTCAGGTAATAGTTGAGGATTGCACCAGAAGGAGGATTTTTGGCGGTGAACATTTTTTGACCGGCGCTCCAGCGGCGCGAGACCTGGTGCCAAATGTTTGCGGTACGCGGCGGAAAGACGGTGAGATCGGCGGATGCGACGCTGTTGTCCATTTTTTCCAGTGCGGTCAGATCGTCGAAAATCCACACGGAGCGGCCGTGAGTGGCGAGGACTAGGTCGTTCTCGCGAGCTTGGAGTTCGATGTCGTCCACGGGAACCGTGGGAAAATTATTTCTGAAAGCCGTCCAATTCGCGCCGCGGTCCCAGGAAATCCACAGGCCGAATTCGGTTCCGGCAAAAAGGAGATTGGCGTTGCGGGGATGTTCGCGAACCACGTGGACGGTTCCGGCGCTGTCCGGAATGCCGTTGCGGATGGCCTTCCAGGTTTCGCCGTAGTCGGTGGTGACGAAAATGTAGACGGCGTAGTCGTCGCTACGATGGCCATCGAAAGTGACATACGCGGTGCCTTCGGAGGATTTTGACGCTACGACGCGGCTGATGTAGGTGCCTCGGGGAACGCCGGGAACATTTGCGGCGACATTTTTCCAGGTCTTGCCGCCGTCGCGGGTGACTTGGACGTTGCCGTCGTCGGTGCCAGCCCACAAGACTGCGGCTGTCAGCGGTGATTCGCTGATGGTGGTGATGGTGGGAAATTCTTCGACACCGTCGTGACGCGAGAGAGTGAGCTTGTCCGGCGTTTTGCCGAAGATTTGCATTCTGTTGCGGTCGGCATCGGAGGTTAGATCGTTGCCGAGGCGTGTCCAGTTATCGCCGCGATCGGTGGACTTGAAGAAATAATTTCCGCCGTAATAAATCGTGTTGTGATCGTGAGCAGAAATAGCGATCGGAGAATTCCACTGGAAACGGTAGTGCGGTTCGCCGTATTTGGCTTCGGGCTTGATGGAGCGCTGCTGGCCGGTGTGCATGTTGCGGCGCGCCAGGTAACCGTCCTGTGATTCAGTGTAGACGATGGAGGGCTCGACGTTGTCGATGGCCGCGTAAAAACCGTCTCCGCCATGGATGAGTGTCCAATCTTCGTTGCTGATGCCGTCACGCGAAGCAGTGCGACTCGGTCCGCACCAACTGCCGTTGTCCTGCAAGCCGCCGCATATGTGATAGGGCTTTTCGTTGTCGAGCGCGACTTCATAAAACTGGCCGATGGCGATGGTGTTCACAAAATCCCAGGACTTGCCGTTGTCGTAGCTCCAGTGAATGCCGCCATCGCTGCCGGCCAGAAGGTGATTGGAATTGGCGGGATCGATCCACAGCGCGTGAAAATCGCCATGGATTTTCTGCACTCGACGGTTGTTGAAAGTTTTGCCGCCGTCTTCAGAGAAAAACATCGCCGCGCCGAGCACCCAGATACGCAGATCGTTGTTGGGATCGATGCGCACCTGACTGTAGTAAGACGGGCGCGGATTGGTGTCGCTCATCTTCTTCCAGGTTTCGCCCTGGTCTTCGCTGCGGTAAATACCGCCTTTATCGTGCTGCACCAATGCGTAAACGATGTTGGGATCCTTGCGATAAATGTCCAGGCCGATGCGTCCGGTCTCGCCGCCATTTTCGTAGGGCAGACCTTTAACGAGTTTTTTCCAGTTCGCGCCGCCATCAGTGGTTTTGTAAATGGCACTCTCGGTGCCACCGCCGTTGTAGCCGAATTGCGTGCGGCGGCGCTGGTAGGCCGCGGCGTAAAGGGTGTCCGGGCTTACCGGATCCATGGCGATATCGCTGACGCCAGTGTCATTGCTGATTTTCAGGACTTGGTTCCAGGTTTTGCCACCGTCGGAAGTTTTGTAAACGCCGCGATCGGGATTTGGTCCCCAAAGATGGCCGAGCGCTGCGACATAAACCACGTCGGGATTTTTCGGATGGATGACCACGCGGCCGATGTGGTGAGTTGCGGCCAAGCCCATGTTCTTCCAGGTTTTTCCGGCGTCAGTGGATTTGTAGATTCCATCGCCCCAGGACGAACTTTGGCGATTGTTGGGTTCGCCGCTTCCTACCCAGATGACCGAAGGATCGGACGGCGCAATCCCGATATCGCCAATGGTCGAAACGGCTTCTTTGTCGAAGATCGGTTCCCAAGTAGTGCCATTGTTGGTGGTCTTCCACACGCCGCCGGAAGCCACGCCAACGTAAACGATATTCGGGTTGGTTTCGACGACTGCGAAATCGTCAATGCGGCCTCCCATCACCGCCGGGCCCAGTTCGCGGAATTCCAACGCCTTGAATCTTTCCATTGGCGACGTTTCGGTTGGTGTTTGAGCAGGCGTAGGGACTGCAGCGGGATTTTCCTTTTTCTTGCCTGTTTGCCCAGCAGAAGGGCCTGCCGTCACCAAAAGGATTCCGCAAAGTGCCAGAGACATCTGAATCCACAGCTTCGACATTCATCCCTCCCAACATTAACTATTTACGGGCACACACGGGAGCCGCGCATCATACATCGGCGGCCATGCGCACGCCCAAAAGATTTTTTGACGAAGGTACACCGACCGTTGCAATAAAGACGCACCGCAAGCCCTTCGCGTTTCGTTAAGAACCCCACACACGCGCGCAACCCGAGCCGCATGTTAAGCTATCCAACTGCTTTTATTTCATCGCATGCCGCGCACCCATCTGACGCTTCTCACCGCACAAATCGCAATGCGCCGCAAACTATTCGCGTTGTGCGCGGGAATTTTGGCGCTCATGGCGCTGCCGACCGCCGCGCAGCAGGTGCGGCTGCCTTCCGGCAGGGGCCAGTACGCTGAACTCTCCTCCGAAGGTCCGCAATCGCGCAAAGGCGACCTCTTTATCGCCGACAAGAACGTGGATCTGCAATACGCAGGGGTCCGGCTGCGCGCAGACCACGCGGAATACAACGACAAGACCCACGAATCGACCGTGCAGGGCCACATTGTTTTCGACTACGAGAACCAGCATCTGGAAGCAGACCAAGCGCATTACAACTTCGCCACCGGCACGGGCACCTTTACGCACGTGCGTGGAAACGTAAAAATTCTGCGGCGGCCCAATCCGATGGTGCTGGTGTCGGAGAATCCGCTGTATTTTGAAGCCGAGCAGGTGGAGCGCCTTGGCGACGATGTCTTTGTGGTTCACCACGCGTGGATCACTATCTGCGACCAGGAACATCCGACCTGGCAGATGTTTGCCCCGCGCGCGCGCATCCGGCTGAACAAATCGGTGGCGCTGGTGAACGCCAACTTCCGCTTGTTCAAAGTTCCGCTGATCTGGTTACCATACGCCACCGCGCCGGCCGGACAAAGAATTCGGCAGACCGGATTTCTCCTGCCGGACGTCGGAAACAGTTCGACCAAAGGCTATGTTTTCGGGGATGCGTTTTACTGGGCGCCGCTGACCTGGGCCGATGCCACACTCGGCGCGCAGTACCTCAGCAAGCGTGGTTCTTCACAACACGCCGAAATTCGCATGCGACCGGCGGACAACACTTCGTTTCTGTATACCTATTACGGCGTAATCGACCGCGGGCTGCCCGACTCGAACGGTGTGCTGCAAAAACAGGGCGGCCATCAGCAGCAACTGGAGATTCAATCGCTGTTGCCGCAAGGTTGGCGGTTTGTGGCCGACGTCAACCAACTCTCCTCTCTGACGTTCCGACTGGCGTTCGCGGATGCTTATGGTGACGCGATCAACTCCGAAGTGCGCAGCGCGGTGTTCCTCACCAACAATTTTCGCGGGTTCAGCCTGAATTTTGCGGGGTTGAATGATAAAAGCTTCTTGACCATCAATCCGGAGACCAGTGTTTCGCTGCGAAATGCGCCGGAGGCGCGTTTTGGCTCGGTGGAGCAAGCGCCGTGGCCGAAGCTTCCTCTTTATTTCAGTTTCGACTCGTTTATTGGCGCGGTGCATCGCCAAGATGAAGACTTGACCACGCCTGCCGCGGTGCAGCGCACCGAATTCGCTCCGAAGGTAACCATTCCGCTGCATTTTGGGCCGTGGCTGGATGTTACCGCCAGTGGCGCCGTGCGCACCACACGCTACGGCGCTTCGCTGGACGCGACGGGAAACCTTAGCGTACAGCCGGTCACGCGCAACGACGGCGAATTTACTCTAGAAATCCGCCCGCCGCGACTGGAACGATATTTTTACCAGGCTAAGTCCAAGCGAAAATACAAACACACCATCGAGCCGGAAGTCAGCTATCGCTATGTTTCTGGGATCAATGATTTCGAGCGGTTCATCCGCTTCGATTCCGACGCTACGCTTTCCAATACCAACGAAGTCGAATACGGCGTCACCCAGCGGCTGTTCGTGAAGAACGACGAGGACCAGCCGACCGAATTTATATCCTGGAACGTGGTGCAAAAGCACTATTTCGATCCGACCTTCGGTGGCGCTATCGTGGACGGCACACGCAATGTCCTACAAGCACTGAATTCCATCACCCCGTTTGCGTTTGCCACCGGCCCGCGCAATTCGTCGCCGATTGTCAGCGATTTCAAAATCACGCCGGGCGGAAAATATGATGCTGAACAGATTATCGAGTACGATCCGCAGCTAAATAAGATCGTGGCAGAAGGCACGCTAGTAAAAGTAAGGCCGTACAGCGAATTTTTCGCCACCGTCGCGCATTTCCACATTCAGGATGATCCGCTGTTGCAGCCGCTTTCCAATCAGATTCGCGCTTTAGTGGGCTACGGCAGCTTCAATCGCAAGGGATTCAACTTCACCGGTGGGGTCAGCTACGACATTCAGAATAGCGCGCTGCAAAACCAGATCGCGCAGATCACCTACAACGGGAGTTGTTGTGGAGTCTCGTTCGAATACCGGCGCATCGCGCTCGGACAGGTTCGTACTGAAAACCAGTTTCGCGTGGCCTTCACCATCGCCAACATCGGAACATTCGGAAACCTCCGTCGCCAGGAAAAAATCTTTTAGTTCCGGTTCCTCGCACAAATTTCGCTTCGTCAATCATCATCTGCAACAAATGTTGCTATACTCTCGCGGCAGTTCATTGCCAGTCATTTGCTGGAGGAAATGGATGCGCGCAGCTTCGCTCTTGGTTCTCGGTTTATTTCTTACACTCTCTGGCGGGGCACAGCAGACGGCGACCGCTCCGGCCTCCTCTCCGATTTTCAATCTTCAGGAAGTGATGATCCCCGTGCGCGATGGCGTGCATCTGCAAACGGTGATTCTCACGCCTGTCGGAGCGGCCAAGCCGCTGCCAATTCTGTTCCGCCGCACGCCCTACGGAGTGCCGGAAAAAGCTCCCGCCGAAATGCCTTCTTCGTTGAAAGAACTGGCGCAGGACGGCTATATCTTCGTCATCCAGAATTTGCGCGGACGTTTCAAATCCGAAGGCGTCTTTCTGCTTTCCTCCTGGGTCGACCTCAAAGATCCCAAAGCCACCAATGAAACCACTGATGCGTACGACTCCATCGAGTGGTTGTTAAAAAACGTCCCTAACAACAACGGCAAAGTCGGTATGTACGGCGTTTCCTACGACGGCCTGACCACCGCGCTGACGCTGCTGCATCCGCATCCCGCGCTGAAAGCCATTAGCGAACAAGCTTCTCCCGTCGATCAATGGATGAACGACGACGATCATCGCTACGGCGCGTTGCGCGAAAGCTACGATTTCGAATATGCGGTGCTCGAACAGGCTGACAAACATAAAAACACCAATTTTGATTTTGAAATTTACGATGGCTACGAGTGGTACTTGAATCTCGGTCCACTTTCAAACATCAACGCGCGATATCTACACGGCTCTATTCCCTACTGGAACGATTCGGTCAAGCATCCTGACTACGATGAATTCTGGAAAAAAGAAGCGTGGGTGAATCAGCTGCATGCTTCGACGGTTCCCAATCTGAATGTCGCCGGGTTCTGGGATCAGGAAGATCCCTGGGGACCGTGGCAAATCTTCAAACACGCCGCCGAGCACGATCCCGATCGCACCAATTTCATGGTTGCTGGTCCGTGGTTCCACGGCCAATGGCAAACGGCCAAGGCCGATTCCATCGGCATCGTTCCATTCGCCGGGCACGAAACCGCGCGCGAATTTCGCGAAACGCTCGAAGCTCCCTTTTTTCGCTACTACTTGCACGGCGTGGGAGAAAAACCCGCATGGCAGGCCAGCACTTTTCAGACTGGCTCAAATTCTTGGCGAACCTACTCTGCGTGGCCGCCGAAAGAAGCTAAGCCCGCCAATCTTTACTTTCACACCGACGGCACGCTCTCCTTCGAACCGCCCTCCGCATCGGCCAACGCCAAGGATTTTCGCGAATTTGTTTCCGATCCCGCGAATCCCGTTCCCTATCGCCAGCGCCCGATTTCGCCCACATATCCTGCCGGCGATTGGCGCACCTGGGAAGTTGCCGACCAGCGCTTTGTCGATCATCGCCACGATGTACTGAGCTACGTCGGCGCGCCGCTCGATCACGACCTCACCATCTCCGGACCGCTCGCCGCAAAACTTTTCGCGTCCACATCCGGCACGGACAGCGATTTTGTGGTCAAGTTGATCGACGTTTTTCCGCAGGACGCACAAAAAAATAACTGGGACGCCGAAGCCGGCCCCAAGCCTGGGCAATTCGCGCAATCACTCAATGGCTATCAGTTGCCAATCGCCATGGAAGTGCGGCGCGGGCGGTATCTTGAAAGTTTTGAGCATCCTAACGCCCTGAAGCCGAACGAACCCATCGAATGGAATGTACCGCTGCGCGATCACGATCACGTTTTCTTGAAGGGCCATCGCATCATGGTGCAGATTCAGTCCACCTGGTTTCCGGTGATCGATCGCAATCCGCAAAAATTTGTGCCCAGCATTTATGACGCGACGGCATCCGACTTTGAATCCGCAACACAGCGCGTCTACTCGGCGCCCAAATTGCCTTCGCACATTGTGCTGCCAATAATGCAATAGGTCATGCAGATCGGGCGTGCCGTGATTGTTTTCCGCCGGCGGAACATATTCGGTGATCCGTGATTCAGCCTGAGAGCGCGCTCGCTGAGGCCGCGGGGTCGTCTGTTTGGCAGCAGATGACGATACTGGCGCAGGCTTCTGTGCGCCAAGCGATCCGCTCGCGCTGAAAAACAAGGCCAGAAACAACAACAGGCGCGCTTTTGGCGGGGCAAATCTAACTCTAGGGATATTCATAGCAGCGTATTCTTGCCTTTTCAGACCGGATGCGGGCTCTAATGGGAGTCCGTCATATACAATTTGAGGTAACCATAAAGACCAGCGAGGCTAGGATTTGTCTCAAACTTTTCGGGAGCGTCAAGACCTCTTCCCTATGCGCCATCTCAAACTTCCGCTAGCCTGCGCTACTCTCCTGATCGCCGCGGCCGTTCCCGCCGCGTCGCAAACTCCCAAAAACTCTCTCGCCGAACGCCTCGGCTACCCGCCCGACGCCAAACTCCTCATCGTCCACGCCGACGATCTCGGCGTCACTCACTCTGTCAACTCCGCCTCCATTCAAGCCCTGGAATCCGGCGCAATCAATTCCGCCAGCATCATGGTGCCTTGCCCGTGGTTTCCGGAAATTGCTGACTACGCCAAATCGCATCCCGATATGGATTTCGGCCTGCATCTCACACTTACCAGCGAACGGGTTTACTACCGCTGGGGACCGGTCGCTCCCGCCAACAAAGTTCCCAGCCTGCTCGACAAAAATGGCTACCTGCATCATGACTGGTCGCCGGAAACTAGAATCAATCCCGCCGAAGCCGAAATCGAACTCCGCGCGCAAATCGATCGCGCCTACGCTATGGGCATTCGGCCCACTCATCTCGATTCCCATCAATATCGTTTGGATAGCACTGGCAGGGAACTCTTCGAAGCCGCGCTGCGGGTTGCGCATCAATACAACTTGCCGTTCTTCGTCACTCGCGATTGGTTTGCCGATTTTCCCTATCTCGAAAAATCGCTCACCAACGATGTGGTCATCGATCACACCATCACCATCGAACCGTCCGTCCCACCAGAAAAATGGAACGATTTCTACCAGAACGCTCTTCGCAACCTCCAGCCAGGAGTCACCGAACTGGTCATCCACCTAGGCTACGATGACGCCGAAATGCGCGCCGCCACCCGCGAACGCTCCACCTGGGGCGCCGCCTGGCGTCAACGCGACTTCGACTTCTTCACCAGCCCCGCTTTCCGCCAACTCCTGGGCGAACAACACATCCAGCTCGTCACTTGGCGGCAAATAGCGAACTCTCATCAACATCAATGACAAACTAGAGTTCGCCGAAGGTGAATCCGCCCGAAGTCAGGTTCTTCGCTCGTCACCGCGCCGCGGCGCCGCATGATCCAGCTGCCGATCACGTAGCCCAGCGTGCCCGTCACCAAGCCGCCGAAAATATCCGCAACGTAATGGTAGCGGCCCCAGATTGTGGAGAAGCACATCGCCGCCACCATCGGAAACATCACCCAAAAGAGCCAGCGTCGGAAACGCCACGCTCCCCACAGCGCCGCCACCGAGCCGGCCACATGCTCTGAAGGAAACGCCGCCCCGCGCACTCGCCCATAGTGCTCGATAAAATTAATGGTCGCGGTGAACGGTCCACCGTGCAATTCGCCACGCCACATTCCGGCCATCGAAAACCACGGACTCTCAATCGGGAAAATCGCGGCGATGACGTAGCCGATAGAGTAGCCCACCGCCGAATAGGTCATCACTGACCAGTAGGCATGCCACTCTTTGCGGTAGTAAAGAATTCCGCCAAGCACCAAGAGATAAACAAAATAGGTGAGATATGCCAGCTGAATAAAATCGTTGCGCAGCGGCGTAGCGAACTGTTCCAGCCACACCGAAGGATGCACTCCAAGCAGTGCGTAGTCGAACGCAATTAATTTCGCGTCCTGCCAATGCGGATTCACCAGATGAACGAGATATGCGAGCTCTTCAAAGCAGATCAGAAAAAAGAGATGTGGATACCAGTGCCGCCAGAAATGCCAAAAGCACGAACTAAGTGTAACTCCGTCGCGGCCTGCTTGCTCTTCCGCGCGAGCGCCGGCGCTGCATACCAGAAAAATAATCGTGGCGATAATTGCCTGCGCGCCAATCAGTTTCCAGGGTTGGGCGGCATTTGTCCGCGCCAGATTTCGCGCAAAAACCAAAATCATCACACTGGAAAATCCCAAGTAGCCGAACGCCACCCATTCAAATGCGCCGAACCTTTTCCAGACGCCCGCCAGTTCCGCGCGAAGAAATCGCCAGCGAACGGATCGAGTGCGCGCGAACCGAAACAAGTCTGCCGAATCTCCTGTCCCAGCCAACGCCGATTCCGACGCACGTGTTTCTCGAGCGCTCATCGCGCCGCCTATATTGCTATTTTTCCACGAGTCCATTTCTCAAAGTTCCTTTTTACTGCGTCGATTTCCAGGATTCTTTCAAACTGCGTTGCCCCCGCGCGGTTTCCACCACACAAATCTGTCCAAGCGAGTATTTGCCAGCCATGCGATTGCGCGATGCGCCGCATCTGCGCAGTGGGATTCACAGCATAGGGACGGCCGACGGCCGCGAGCATCCAGCGGTCCAGCGACGAATCGCCGTAAGCGCTGCAGTGCTCCAAAGGAATATTTGCCGTCCGCGAAAATTCGCGAACGGCGCGCGCTTTCGCTTCGCCGAACATCGCTTCGCCTGCAACGCGGCCAGTCAATCTTCCGTCCCGAATCTCGAGTTGCGTGGCCAGGACCACAATTTTCGTTCCCACACCGCGCCAAAGCAGCTCGCGCTGCAGCGCGAACTTCACAATCTCGGCAAGCGGCGCCAGCGTTCCGCTGGCCAGCACAATCGAATCGCCGCGCAGGGCGTGCCACCACACGCGCTGTATCGCCGCCGGAAAAAACTCCGGGAGCTCCTGCGAGCCCTTGCGAAATTGCGATTCACAAAATATCATCGCCGGCAAGCCGCGCAGATAGCGTTTGTTGCCGTTCAACGTTGCTCGCAAGCCGCGCAAGTCGGGTCGCAATGTTTCCTTGATCCAGCGAAAACAGTTTGCCGCGGGAATTTGTCCGCGCCGCTGTAGCTGCAAGAAGAATTTTCGCTCCAGCGAAGGCTTGGCCAGCAGTGTTCCGTCGATATCGAAAAACGCGATGCTCATGCCGCCCTCACCGGAGATTTACGCGACTGTATCGCCGCCGCTTCCTTTGCAAAGTATTGCCAGCCTTCCAGCAGCACCGGCATTCCGCGCAGCAAACAGAACGCCGCGGTCGCCCAAGTCAAGATATGCGCAATTGCGCGAATCCTAAGATGCGTTTCGCTGGCGATGGTTCCCAGCAGCGCTACCGGACCGCGTGTTAGTGCCAGCTCCAATCCGAGATAGCAGAAGCAAGCGCACTTTAGCGCTGCGTAGAGTCCGCGGCTCCAGCGCGAAGCCACTAGAGTCTTTCCCCACCACGTTTGCAGCATGGCGTTTGGGCCCCAGCCCGAGAGCCCAGCATTGAGCGCAAGTCCACGCAAGAAATCCGTCGCCCCGCCGCGCGCAAAGAAAAGCACCGGCAGCCAGAGCGAAACCATGCCGACTACGGCGAAATAAGTGAAAAACATGTTTTCGATCATGCGATCGCCGAGGATATCGAGTTGCGCGCCCACCGGGGTGACCATCCGTTTTTTCCGCGCGATATGTCCATCCAACGCGTCTAAGGCTATGGACGCGACGGTGAGAATCACGGCGGCGAGGTTGGCCCAGGTGCCGTGGCCAAAAAGCCCGACTGCTGCAAACCCCACCAGCACCCGAAGGGCGGTCACTTTATTGGGCGTCCAGCGCATAAGCAACTTCCCTCGCTTTCCGGGAGCAATCTGTGCGCCAAAGCGCCCTTTCGCAAGATACTGAATTCAATGCACTTAACTGCCTGCCGAAAACTGCTTTGGCTGACTGGCCGCCAACTTCGCCTTGCAGGTGTCGGATGGCACCTCGCTAAGCGCCGGGATGTGCAAGAATGTTTTGGGCAATTCACGCTGCTGCTGCAGAATAAGCGACACTTCTGGTGCTCGCAGACATCAAACCCTTTTCACTGTTTTGCCTATGAGCGCATTGTGGTGAATGTTTCGGAGCAAAACTAAGGCATGAACACTGACGTTTCGCTGGCCGCCGCTTTTCTTGCCGGACTGGTTAGCTTTCTTTCGCCGTGCGTGTTGCCCCTGGTGCCAGGTTACATTTCGATGCTCAGCGGAATTGGCGTGGAGCAACTACGCCAGGGGCAGCAGCCGCGGGGAAGTCTGTTTTCCTCCGCGCTTTCGTTTGTGCTGGGATTTTCGGTCGTCTTTATTGCGTTTGGAGCTTCGGCCAGCGCAGTAGGTTCTTTCCTGCAGCAGAATCGCTACACGCTGGCACCGATTGCCGGCGCGCTGATTATTTTATTTGGATTGCACCTGACCGGAGCGCTGCTGAAATTGAATATGCGCTCTGGAATGATTCTTGGCGCGGTGCTCTTGGCGCTGGGAGTCGCTGCATTGGTGCACGGAGGACCGTTGTTTGCGGGACTCGGCGCGGTACACTTTTTCTCGCTATCGATTATTGGATTTTTTGGACCGGCGCTGGCGAGATGGCTGAACCGCGATGTGCATTTGCGGAATACCAGCAAACAGCCGGGCATCTGGAGCGGCTTCCTGCTGGGCTTTGCGTTTGCGTTTGGTTGGACGCCGTGCATCGGGCCGATTCTGACTACCGTGCTGGCGCTGGCGGCGCAAAGCGACACCATCGCGCGCGGAGTGCTCCTGCTGGCAGTGTATTCGGCGGGGCTGGCCATTCCCTTTTTGCTGGCGGCGCTGGGAATCGTCGAGTTCCTGAAATTTTATTCGCGCTTCCGAAAGTATCTGCACGCCGTCGAACTGTTTAGCGGATTTTTGCTGCTGTTCGTCGGCGGACTGGTGTTTTTCAACAAGCTGACCTGGCTGGTGCGGAAACTGAGTTTCCTGAACAGCGTGGCCTTGTGGCTGGAGCGCGCGGTGACCGGCGGGAAGTAATTGCGTGGGTGCGATAAGTTTCGCGGCGGCGCTATAATTGAGATGGCCATAGTTCACTAGAGCAATAGACGCAGTTGAGGAATGAAATGAAGAAGACGGTTCTTATTTTGGTAGCGGTGATTGCGGCGACCTTCGCGGTGTATTGGGCGGACAAAGCGACGCGAGTGCGTACGACTTCGGCTTCGCGGCTGGGCGTTGTGAAAGCGGGCGACGCGGCGCCAGAATTCAAAGTAAAGGATTTGAACGATAAAGATGTTTCGCTCACCGACTACAAAGGAAAAGTGGTCCTGGTGAATTTTTGGGCGACCTGGTGCGACCCGTGCCGGGTGGAAATTCCGTGGCTGATTGAAATGCAGGATAAGTACGGGGCGAAGGGATTCACAGTGCTGGGAATTGCCATGGATGAAGAAGGTAAACCGGTAGTAGCGCCGTTTGTGGCTAAAGAACGCTATGAGGTGAAGGGAGAGAAAGTGTCGATGAATTACCCGATCGTGATCGGCAATGATAGTGTGGCGGAAAAGTTTGGCGGCCTGCTCGGCTATCCGACCAGCGTGCTGATCTCGAAAGACGGTAAGCAGATCAAGAAAATCACCGGCCTGGTCAGCTACGACGAAATTACCAAAGAGATCGAAGGGGCGTTGTGAAGCAATGGCAGCCCTTGATGAGCGGGAATTCCAGAGAAAAAGCGACGCTGCGTTTGCGGAGTTGAAGCGGAGGATGCTCGATGCCGGCGATGCGCATGGATTTGATGTGGAGGGGGAAAGCGGGAAGCTGGAGGTGATTTTTGAGGAGCCGGAGCCGGCAAAATTTGTGATTTCGCCGAATGCGCCGGTACGCGAGATCTGGATTTCCGCCTTGTCGACCAGTTTTAAACTGGGATGGTCGGAAGCGACCAGCGGGTTTGTACTGGACAAGACCGGCGAAAATATTTTTGAAGTGATGAGCCGGGTGATTTCACAACAGCTGGGCAGCGAGGTGAAGGTTTGAAGTCGGCGTGCACGGTGATGATTTTAGCTGCGAGCTTTGCGCTGGCTGCTGCACTGTCGGCGCAGATTCCCAACGCGCGCGATGTGGTCAGGCCTTCGGCATTTCCTTCCTTTGAACCGGTAGCGCGCGGCAAGCAGATGGAAATTGCGGTGGTAATGAGGATTCGCGACGGATATCACGTGAATGCGCGCGAGACGACATTCGATTATTTGATTCCTACCGATTTGAAGGCTGAAGTTCCGGCAGGATTTAAGGCCGGCGCAGTCAGCTATCCCAAAGGCACGCTGCACAAATTTAATTTCACCAAAGACAAACCGTTGAACGTGTACACCGACACGGTCGTTTTGCGATTGCCGGTTACGGTGGACGCCAATGCGCCGCTGGGCGAACAACACATGGCGCTGAAGTTGCATTACCAAGCCTGCAGTACGGATGTTTGTTTGCCACCGGTGACTCTGCCGGTGGATGCAGTAATTCATGTATCCGCCGAGGAATCTCACCTTAGCCACGCCGAATTGTTCCCTAAACAGTAGCGCAACGCGGAGCGGGTCTGCCAAACTGCTGCGATGAATTCTTCCAGGTTCAGAAAAATATTCCTGATTTGCGCCGCCAGCGTTACGGCGTTTTTCCTCATTGCGTTAGTGGCCGTCAATTTGCAGAAACGCTCAGCGGAACTGCGAACCCGCGACTGGATCGTGCAAGTACTGGAGCACAAATTCCGGAGCGATGTGGAACTGGCGGATTTTCACGTAAAAGTTTTCCCGAGAATGGGCGTATCAGGCCAAGGCCTCTCACTGCGGTACCGCAACGCTCCTAGCGCGCCACCGCTCGTTCGCATTGAAAAGTTTTCCTTCCAATTGGGATTCCTGGGAATTTTCCAGGCGCCGCACCGGATTCCACGGGTGCACATTGAACGAATGGTGATTACTGTTCCGCCGCGCGAACTGCGAGACCCTGCACCGCCAGAATCCAAAGATAACGCTAAGATTCCCCAGGTAACGGTCAGCGAGATCGAGTGTGACAATACCGAATTGCTGACGCTGTCCAATAAACCGGGGAAAGATCCGCTGGACTGGGAGATTCACAATCTGGTGCTGCATGAAGTTGCGCTGAATAAGCCGTTCAGCTTTCACGGGACTCTTACCAATGCCAAACCGAAAGGCGAAATTTCGACCGAAGGAGACTTTGGACCCTGGAATCCGGACGACCCGGGAGCTACGCCGGTTTCCGGCAGTTACAGCTTTGAGCACGCCGATCTGGGGCCGTTTCCCGGGATCGCCGGAATTTTGTCCTCGACGGGCAAATATCGAGGCGAGCTGGACCAATTGGAAGTGAGCGGGCAAACGGAGACGCCGGACTTTTCGCTGGACCGAGCGGGCAAGCCGGTTCCACTGCACACGGATTATTCGGCAACGGTGGACGGCACCAATGGAGATACGTTGTTGCATCCGGTGCATGCCATTCTGGGGCAATCGGTGATCGTGGCGGTGGGAAGCGTGGTGAAGGTTCCTGAAAGCAAGGGCCACCAGATCACCCTGGATGTGACCACGCCGAAAGCGCACATTGAAGATATTCTGCAACTGGCAATCAATTCCGATAAGCCGTTTTTACGAGGAGCGGTGGACATCAAAGCCAAACTTTCATTGCCACCCGGCAAAGAAAAAGTAATCGACAAAATGGGGTTGAACGGAAGCTTCGCGATCACCAACGGACGGTGGAGCAATTCGGAGATGCGCGAGAAGTTGCAAAGCTTCAGCCGGCACGCACAGGGCGAGCCCGAAGATGAAGAAGCCGGAAGCGCAGTGACCGATTTGCAGGGGCAGTTCGTGTTGAAGGACAGCGTGATTCATTTTTCAAATTTGACGTTCTCACTACCAGGCGCCGCGGTACAGCTGGCAGGCAGCTACGAAATTCACAGCCAGAAAGTGGATATGCAAGGGCATTTGAAGATGGATGCCAAACTTTCGCAGACCATGACCGGCGCCAAATCATTTTTTCTGAAGGCGATCGATCCGCTATTTTCCAAGAATGGCGCGGGCACGGACTTGCCGATTTCGATCAGCGGAACGCAGCAGAATCCGGTGATTGGGGTTACGGTGTTCCACAAGAAATTTGAAAAGCAGATGGGAAAACAGGATTCGAACAAAGAATCCAAATAAGCAGCGCGAGGAATGCTGTTAAGTGGTGAGTCGATCTGGAGAGATCGGGCGCAGTTGCCAGACTGCAAAATCTTTCAGGTTAGACAGCGCATTATCGGAGAGATTTAGGCGAAGCGCTCCGTCCGGCTTGCGGTAGATGCGCGTTGTGAGGACGTGAAGATCGTTGGCGAAGAATTCCGCTACCGACGCATCCAGGTAGACATGAAATTTCAAATCGCCGGATTGCCGAGGAATGGCGATGGATTTGCCATTGATTTCCAGAGTTGTTCCCGCGCCAGATGGCTGAGCCTTCAGCGACCACCATGGTCCGGCGGAATCGGCGATGGTCACAGCGAACGCTGCGGAAGCAACCGTAAAGTGCAATTCGGCGCAGAGATTTTGGATTTCAACGGCCGAAACGATCTTGTTTCTTTCCTCCGACGGCGTGATGGCGGTGGCGGCAGCGAGTTGTTTGGCGCGAAGCGAGTCGGCGACTGGCGCGACTTTCATTTCCAGTTCATTTTCCGAATTGAGTGACAGGATGCGCGGCAGCGCCATACACCCGGCCCAACCACAGGCGCTGAATTCGGTTTCCGGGCGCGTTTCCTGAATCCATCCCCACAAGATGCGGTTGCCTTTGGCGTCCAGCTGCGTTTTCTGGGCGTAATACGCGCCATAGTCCAGAACTCCTCTGCGCTGCGGATGGAAAACCAACTCCTGGGGATCGAGTTCGCCGGATTCCCACACGACTTTCCCGGCGGTGGAATAGAGCAGCAGGTGTTTGTTGCCCAGGGCAAAAAAATCGGGGCACTCCCACATCTCGCCGGAGTCCACCGGATTGGTAGTTTCCTTTTCGGTCCACCGTCCGGATGCCATCGGATGCAGATATTGCCACTGACGCAAATCTTTGGAGCGATACAGCAGCACGCGGCCGCCCTGTTTGCGGATGCCGGAACCGACTCCGAGATACCAGACGTCGCGGTCTTGCCAGAGTAATGGATCGCGAAAGCCGGTGAGCAGCGGATCAACGGGCGGTTCAATGATTGGAGCTTTCCACTTAGTCCAGGTGAGCAGCTGCGCGTCGGTGGAGGTGGCCAGGCATTGCACTTCGCGAAAATTGTGAGCACCATCGCGTAGGGTGGCGTTTTCCGGCATGCTGGATTTTACGCCGGTATAAATAAATGTTGCCGTACCATGATCGTCGACGGCGCTGCCGGTAAAGCAGCCGTCAGCATCGGCCCAACCCGGCGTTGGCGCCAGCGCGATCGGCAGATGCTTCCAGTGAATCATATCTAGGCTAACCGCGTGGTTCCAGTGCATGTCGCCCCACACCGAGGCGTTAGGGTTGTACTGGAAAAACATGTGATACCTGTCCTTCCAGAAGATCGGGCCGTTGGGATCGTTCATCCAATTTTTGGTGGGAAGCAGATGGAATTGCGGGCGAAGTGAGTCGGCAGCGAGTCGAGCGGCAATGTCGTCGGCCGGAAAAAGACCGTGAGCGTTGAGCAAATCGGGGATGGGAAGCGTCGCGAGAGGAGCGGCGAGAAGTCTGCTCAAAAAACGGCGGCGAGTTGCAGCCATGTTCACCTCTATTAGCTCGACAAGCGACGACCCAGAAGATCAGCCGAGTTCGGCGACGGCATCGCGCAGCCGGCGAATCACACGCTCCTGCCCGAGCACAACCATAGTGTCGAATAGCGGTGGAGCGACAGCCTGGCCGACGATGGCCACGCGAATGGCGTTGATGAGCAACCCAGCTTTTACGCCGCCAGCTTCGGCCACGGCGCGGGTGGCGTGGTCGCAGGGATCGTGCTGCCAATCGGAGACGGCAGCGAGAGCATTCGCCGTGTTGGCGAGCAGTTCTCTGATCTTGGCTGGCTCTTTCCAGAATTTTTCCTGGGCGGCAGGATCGCGCTGAAAGTCATCGCTGAAAAATGCGCGCGACCACGTCGCAAAATCGGGAAGCAGGCGCACGCGCGGACGTAGCAGGTCCACCGTCTTGGAAAACCATTCCTGTCCTGCGCCTGAAGCCCACTCCTTTTTCCAGAGATGGCTCTGTCTGAGCTGTGCTTCCACCTCGGGCAGCAACTCTTCGATGGGCAGCTTTTGCAAATACTGGGTGTTGAACCATTCCAGCTTGGGGCGATCGAAGACGGCGTTGGTGCGACTGACGTGCTCCAATGAAAATTTTTCGAGGAGCTGGCTGGTGCGGAGAAATTCCTCATCGCCACCGGGCGCCCAGCCAAGCAGCGCCAGAAAATTGCGGAAGGCCTCCGGCAGAAAACCTTCGGCGCGGTACATGTTGACGTCGGTGGCGCCATGGCGCTTGGAGAGGCGCGACTTGTCGGCGCCAAGGATTAACGGTAGATGCGCGAAGACGGGAACGGCAGCGCCGAGCGCGCGATACAACAGCACCTGCTTGGGGGTGTTGGAAATGTGATCGGCTCCGCGAATGACGTGAGTGATGCGCATATCGATGTCGTCTACCACCACGCTCATCTGGTACATGGCCTGCCCAAAGTCGTCGTCACCTTTTCCAGAGCGCACCAATACGAAGTCTTCGATTTCGTCGTTGGAAAATTCGCGCTCGCCGAAAACGGCGTCCAGAAATTTGGTGGTGCCGCCAACCGGAACTTTGAAGCGCACCGCGGGCTTCACACCGGGTGTGGACTGCCGGCCGTCGCGGCAGGAGCAGCGCGAGACGCGGCGAAGTCTAGTTCCCTCAGCCCCCTCTTCGGCATGATCGCCGCCAACGTATTTTTCCGCTGGGCAGTAGCAGAGAAACGCGGTGCCGTTGGCCAGACACTCTTTCGCGGCTTCCAGGTACAGGGCGGTACGCTGCGACTGGTAGAACGGGCCTTCGTCCCAATCGACACCCAACCATTTGAGGCCGTCGAGAATGCCATTGACCAGTTCGGGCTTGTTGCGCTCGGCGTCGGTGTCTTCCACTCGCAAAATCATCACCCCTTGCAGATGGCGGGCGAAGAACCAGTTAAAGAGCGCGGTGCGCGCTCCTCCAACGTGAAGATAGCCGGTGGGCGATGGCGCGAAGCGAACCCGGATTCTAGGGTTTGGACTGCCTGCATGCTCAGACATATGCGGTTTTCTTGGCCTTTTTAGCGAAGTGTAATAAGACAGTGTAATGGAAGCGCTGAAAAGCGTCCAACGGGCGGAAATTACGCTACCAGCAAGGCGTCGGCTAAATCCCGCGTATTAACCCCTACTATCACTTACGTAACCAGTACGGCGGTAAACTTGCGCAGCTAAAATTTAGTGCCTCATAATCGCAAGTACTTTGTTTTGTGCAGCTATCGGACGGGCAAGGGTTCCCGCTGGTCCTCGCGCGAGTGCAAAATTGCCCACGATCTGTGCACGCAGACTTCGCATAATTGCGGATTCCGCGTAGCCGTCTGCAAAGACGGAGAAGCGATGGGTCGTTGAGCAATCTCAGTTTCATTTCATTAGCTTTGCTGGTGGCCACCTCGCTGGTGGCTGGCTTCTTCGCATACGTCTACAACCTGAAGCGCCAAGCCTACTTGCTGCAATGGACAGCGGGCTGGAGCCTACTGGCGCTGCACTATTTGGGAACCGGACTATCCGGCAACGATGGTTCGACCATCGTTTCGATGGCATTCGGCCAGGCACCTTTTGCCGGCGCGGGAATTTTCTTTTTTCTTGGTGCCCGCCAGTACGCGCAACGCCCATCACGGCTCACGGCAGCACTGGGCGCAGGGGCGCTGATTGTGGCGTGGACCGCCGCCAATGCCTTCGGATTTCTGCCCCTGCCGGTGTTCTTCGCCGGAACTCTGATTTATGCCGCGGTGGGCTGGGAATTTTGGATCGAGAGCCGCCGCCAGGAAACCTTAGCGGACTGGCTGCTGGCCGTTGTCTTTTTTTCCTGGGCGGCGATTGGGCCGGTTTTCTATCTTTTCACACAGTCACTGCGCGCATGGAACCTAACACTGGATTTGATTTCGGTGCTGCCGGCAACATTCGCGGCGATGCTGATGGTGATGGCGCTCTACGAAGAAGAAAAGCGCCGCATCGAGCGCAACATGCTGGCGCTGTCGAATCTGAATCTGGCGGCGTCCAGTTTTGCCGGCGGCGAGATTCACCGTATGTTGTCGCAGGCACTCGATCGTGTTTTGAGCGTGGTGCGACTGCCAGCGGGCGCACTGTTTTTGCATCACGGCGACCCGCAAGGTCCCACCTCAGTGGTTGCGGTGGGGTTGCAAGACGAATTTTGCCGCATCGCGCAAGAAGAAGGTTTGGACGATTACCTGGTGACGCTGGTTTCGCGCTTGGGTGGCCTGATGGGCTTCCGCGATTTGCGGGACGATTCGCTGATGGCGCTGGAGAAGGAAGAAAAAATCCGGCGATTCCGCAAACTGGCCCTGGATCAACGGCTGCGCAGCATGGTGGCCATCAGTTTGCAGGCAAAAGAGCAGGCGTTCGGCGTGCTGCTGCTAGGCTCACCGGACGCGCGGCGGTTTACCCCGGCGGAGCTGCGATTGCTGCTGGCGTTGGGCCACCAGATTGGCATGGCGGTGGAAAACAGCCTGCTGATTCAGCAAACTTCGCGACGCTCCGAGGAACTCCACGTATTGAACGAAATCGGCCGCGCGCTTAGTTCGACCCTGAACAAAGAGGACCTGCTCCGCAAAATTTGGGAAGAGTTGCGAAGATTGTTCGACGTCGAAAACTTCTACATCGCGTCTCTGAATAACATTCGCGACGAGATGCATTTCGATCTGGAAATCATTGACGGCGTTCGCATGCCGGACCGCACGCGTCCAGCGGGAAATTTCTTGACGGAATTCGTGATTCGAACCCGCCAGCCGGTGCTGATCCGGGAAAACTTTCTGGAAGAAGTGGCCAAGCTAGGCGTAAATCCGATCCGCCGGCAAGGTTGCTTTTGCTGCGTCCCGCTGGTGGCCTACGACCGGGCGATTGGCGCAATGGCCGTTTTCTCCGATCAGGACCGAGCCTTCGACGAAGGTCACCTTGAACTGCTCCGCGTGCTTGCCAGCGAAGCCAGTATCGCCATCGAAAACGCGCGTCTCTTCCAGGAAGAACGCACCAAAGCGCGCCATCTGACTTTGCTGAACACCATTTCCCGTCATGCCATCGGAACTTTGAATCCCGACGAGATGCTGGCCAAAATGACCGAAGAGCTGGAAACCGGGCTAACCTACGATCACATTGGAATTGCGGTGCTGGAATATGCGACGCGCGAAATGGTGATCCAGGCCGAAGCTGGGAAACGGCGTGGAGCATTGGGGCAACGGATTCCGCTTGGCACCGGACTGGTCGGAAATGTGGCCCGCAACGGAAACATGGCGTCGTTCCGTGCCACCAGCGTAGCCGACGCAGCGATGAAGCCGATGATGGCCGATACCGCCGCTGCCGTCGGGCTGCCGATTTTCTTTGCGGAACAATTGCACGGCGTGTTGTATGTCGAATCCACTGAGCTGATCGACTTCACCGAAGAAGAAATTCTGCTTCTGGGCACGCTCGCCGACTTGATCGCTGGCGCGCTGCACAACGCTTTGAGCTTCCAGAAAGCGCAGGAACAGGCCATCACCGACGGCCTGACCGGCGTGAAAACTCACCGATTCTTCATGGAAGCGTTGTCCGCGGAATGGAAACGTTCGACGCGCGCCGGCCGCAATTTTGCGTTGGTCTTGATGGACCTGGATCGCTTCAAATTTGTGAATGATTTCTACGGCCACTTGGAAGGCGATCTGGTTCTCCAGCGTGTTGGACACATTCTGGAAGCGAATTGCCGGCGTTCCGACGTTGTGGCGCGCTACGGCGGCGACGAATTTGTCATTCTGATGCCGGAAACTTCGATGGAACAAGCTCGCCAGTTGGCGTCAAAATTGCGTAGCTGGGTTTGCGCCGATACTTTATTGCGTGAAAAAAATGTTTCCGCCAGCTTTGGCATCGCCTGTTACCCGTTGCACGGCTCTTCGCCGCAGGAATTGATTCAGGTCGCGGACGCCTCGATGTATCTCTCCAAGCACCAAGGCGGCAACGCTGTTTCCACCGCCGATCACTTTGATCCGAGCGAGGCAAAAAAGTGGAAAAAGGATGTTCTGGAAGCGTACCTCGGCGTGACGCTTAAGAGGTTGTTCGCCACCGGTCCGGAGGCCTTCGAAGAAATCTACCAGCGGCTGAAACAGTTTACGGAATCGTTGGCGGCTACTGAAGTTGGAAACGGTGTGACCGTGGCGCAGGACATTCCCGAAGAGGCTGGACCGCAAGCTCTGCCGCAAGCGGTTCTGGACACCGTTACTTCGCTGGCCTTTGCGATTGACGCTAAGGATCACTACACACAGGGACATTCGCAAAAAGTTTCGGCCTATGCTGCGTTGATTGCCGAAGCCATGGAAATGAACGACGCTGAAATCGAAGAAATTCGCTTGGGTGCGGTGCTGCACGACATCGGCAAAGTCGGCATCCCCGAACAGATCTTGAACAAATCCGGACCTCTGAATCCAGAAGAGTGGGAAACCATGAAGTCCCACGTGGTGTTCGGCGCAAAAATTCTGGAGCCACTGAAGCCTCTAGCACGCATTCGCGAGATGGTTCACCATCACCACGAATATTTTGACGGTTCGGGTTATCCGCACGCTCTTAGAGCCGAAAATATTCCGCTTGGCGCGCGCATTATAGCGGTGGCCGACGCCTACGACACCATCACCAGCGACCGTACGTACAAGAAAGGACGCACGGCGGTGGACGCTCTGGCGGAATTGGAGCGCTGCGCCAACGCACAATTCGACGCCCGCATCGTAGAAATTTTTTCGCGTAATGCGCCAGCAGGCCAATCCCATCATCGAAGTGGCCACCTTAACGCAAAGCCGCACCTCGTAGTCTACGGACTCACTTCTCAAAATATTCGCGCCGTAGTTTGAACGTCGTATTGCGCTGGTATCCTTAATCTTCGGGAGCACGCCATGCAAACCGCAACAGTCGAGTGGGTAGGCGAACAAAAGTTTATGGCCATCGGCCCGTCCGGACACGCCTTGATGATCGACTCGGACCGCAAATCAAACACCGCGCCCGGCCCGATGGAGCTACTGTTGGTGGCGCTCGGGGCGTGCACCGCCACCGATATGGTGATCATCTTGGAGAAAAAGCGGCAAAAGCTGGAATCGCTGGAAGTGATCTGTTCGGGAGAACGCGCCGCGGACCCGCCGCAGGTCTGGACCAAACTGGAGATTCTGTTCCGGCTGCGGGGCAAGCTGGAAGAACGCGGCGTGAAACAGGCCATCGAACTGAGCGAAGAGAAGTATTGTTCGGTTTCTGCAACCTTGAAGAAAACTGCTACCTTGACCTGGCGCTATGAAATTCTGCCTGAAAAAGGTTAATCATAAAGCAACAGTACGACTCGCGCCTTGCGCCATTGCATGGCCCAGGCTATAAGAAATGCATCGCATGGGGCCCTGTGCTCGGATCCTAATTCTTGGGTGGTTGGGATTGTGTTCCGCTGCGGCGGCCACGGCGCAAAAGCCGCCAGCGCGTCCCCCAGCCGGAACGACAATTCCGCTCGCGCGTATTCCGCGCGTCACCACCGCGCCTAAGCTCACCGATTTCCTGAATGACAAACCGCGCGAAGCCGAACTTGCCGTGGAAGATTTCCGGCAATACATTCCTGGCGACGGAAATCCCGCATCTGAAAAGACCACGGCGTATCTTTCCTACGACGATCAGAATCTTTACGCCGTTTTCGTCTGTCACGATACGTCCGTCCGGGTCCGTGCCCACCTTTCCAAGCGGGAAGATATCGATCAGGACGACAACGTCGGCCTGCTGCTTGATACTTTTCGCGATCATCATCGCGCTTACGTTTTTTATTCCAATCCGCTCGGCATTCAGTCCGATTCCATCTACACCGAAGGACAAACCTACGACTACAGTTTCGACACGTTGTGGAATACCGAAGGGCGGCTAACGCCGGACGGCTACATCGTCTGGTTTTCCATTCCCTTCAAGAGTCTTCGCTTTTCGCATGCACCGGAACAGACTTGGGGCGTGGCGCTCTATCGCGTGGTGCTAAGAAAAAGTGAATACGACTACTGGCCCTACATCACCCAGCGCGTTGAAGGACTGACGCAACAATTCCAGCCAGTCGGCGGCCTGAGCAGTGTTTCACCGGGACGCAATATGCAATTTATTCCGTACGGCTTGCTCGCCAGCGACCATTTCTTGAATCAACCTGCTTTGACCTCCGTCGGACCAGCGCCCTCGTATCAAGATAGGTTCGAACATCGCGCCGGACTCGACGCCAAATTCGTGGCTAAAGATGCACTCACTTTCGACGTCACGCTCAATCCCGATTTCAGTCAGGTGGAGACCGACGACCCGCAAGTCACCGTCAATCAACGTTTCGCGGTGCTCTTCCCGGAAAAGCGCCCGTTCTTTATAGAAAATGCGGGCTTTTTTCAAACGCCGGTGAATCTTTTCTTTTCGCGCCAGGTTGAGGATCCTCAGTTTGGCGCGCGCATGACCGGCAAAGTTAGTGCCTGGACACTCGGGGCATTGGTGATCGACGATCGCGAACCGGGGCAAGGTCAAGGGTCCGGCAGCCCCTACGACAGCCGCGCGCTCGATGGGCTCATCCGCGTAGCACGCGAATTCGGCAAACAATCCTACATTGGCGCTTTTGCCGCGAGCCGCGACTTTGCCGATACCAGCAACCGCATGGTGTCCATGGATGCGCGTCTAAAGCTTTCGCCTAACTGGGTCACTGATTTTCAATCGTCCCATAGCTGGACGCGCCAAGACATTTTTCTTCCGCAAACTTGTCAGCACTTCGATCAACCGCAACAGGCGGGACCGTCCCCGCGCAGCGCTGCTTCGCAACAAGGGAACAGCCTGTATGCGGACATCTCCTACACCGGGCGCAAATTCTATTTGCTAAGCGAATACAACGATTTCTCGCCGGGCTTTTGCGCGGAGCTTGGCTTCATTCCGCGCGTCGACATTCGGCAAAGCTATTCGCTTGCCAGCTATTTGTGGCGGCCCAAACTGCATCCCATCGTGGACTTCGGCCCCATCGCCAGCGAAACAATCGACTGGGATCATGCAGGCGTATTGCAGGACTGGGCTGCCGCGGTCGGCGCGCAACTCGATGTAACGCGCAATTCCACCTTCACCGTCAGTCGCGGCGAATCCTACGAACTGTTCGCCAACATTCCCTTTCGCAAACACAGTACATCCATCTACGCTACGTCCGCGCTCTACAAATGGCTCACACTCACTGGGCGATTCACTTCCGGCACTGGAGAAAATTATTTTCCAGGTGCCGGGCTAGATCCGTTCCTCGGGAACGTCAAGCGCGTCAATCTGGGATTCACCGTAAGGCCGTCGTCGCGTTTCCGCGTCGACGAAGCCGGCATTTACTACCGTCTGGGCACACGCGATGGCTCCACTCCTGCGGGTTTTTCTCCCGGGCAGGCCATCTTCAACAACTATCTGCTGCGAAGCAAAATGAACTACCAGTTCACCAAACAACTTTCCCTGCGCGTGATTCTGGATTACGACGCAACGCTAGCCAACGATCAACTCCTCAACACCCAGACCAATCTCGGCAGCTACGCCGACGGTCCAGTCCCGCCCACCAAGCAGTTCACCACCGATGTGCTGATGACCTATCTGCTCCATCCGGGTACTGCAATCTACCTCGGCTACAACAGTGGCCTCAACAACTTGCGCCTCGACGAAACGCTGCCCACTCCCGTTGTGTACCAAGCCAATCCCACCAACCGCAACAACCAGCTCTTCTTCGTCAAAATCAGTTACTTATTCCGCTTTTGAATTTCCGTCGCGCATAACTTGTCTCCGGTGCGCGCCATCGAATACACTTCATTTTCTTCTCTTCGGTGCATCAATCCTGCTAGGAGAGTTATGCCGCATCGTATTGCAGCCAAAATTACCGGTGTAGCCGGCTATCTGCCGCCCCGGGTGATGACCAACGCCGACCTGGAAAAAATTGTCGACACCAATGACGAATGGATTCGCACCCGCACCGGCATCCGCGAACGTCACGTAGTCGACAAAGGCATGGCCTCATCGCATCTGGCCACCGAAGCCGCCAAACTAGTCCTCGCCAAAACCAACACCGATCCCGCTGACGTCGATATGATTATCGTCGCCAGCGTCACGCCGGACATGCTTTTCCCCGCAACCGCTTGCCTTGTGCAGGATCGCATCGGCGCAAAAAAAGCATGGGGCTTCGATCTTTCCGCGGCCTGTTCCGGATTTGCGTATGCGCTAACCGTTGGCGCGCAATTCGTCGGTTCTGGCGCTCACAAGAAAGTCTTGGCCATTGGCAGTGACACCATGACATCGATTCTCAACTATCAGGATCGCGCTACGTGCGTTCTGTTTGGCGACGGGGCTGGCGCGGTTTTGCTGGAGCCCGCTTCCGACGGCGAAGGCGTTCTCGATTTCGAGCACGACATCGACGGCTCGGGCGGCCAATATCTCTACATGCCCGGCGGCGGATCGCTTAACCCGCCCACTCACGAAACCGTCGACAAAGAAATGCACTATGTCCACCAGGAAGGCTCGCAAGTTTTCAAGTACGCCGTGCGCCGGATGGCCGAACAAGCGGCGCACATGGTCCAACGCAACGGTTTCAAGAGCGAAGACCTTGCGCTGGTCGTTCCGCATCAAGCCAACCTGCGCATCATCCGCGCCATGCAGGTGCGCCTCGGCTTGCCCGACGAGAAAGTAATGGTCAACATCGATTGCTACGGCAACACCACCGCCGGCACCATTCCCCTCGGCCTCCGCGACGCCGTCGATCAAGGCAAATTGAAAAAAGGAGATTTGGTCCTACTGATGGCTGTTGGCGCCGGCTATACCACCGGCAGCGTGTTAATGCGCTGGGCGTACTAACTCAACGTTCTTGCTAGAGTTTCCCAGCTCAAAACTTCAAATTTTTGATGTACTCATAATTCACTTTGATCGCTTCGAGCGCCGGCATTTCCGTGAACGGTGGCTCTTGCTCCACAAACAGCGCATGAATTTGTGCCTTTTGCGCGGCAGCAAGAACTTTCGAATAGTCGATCGCGCCTCGGCCAAGTTCCGTTGCCACTGGCGCTCCGGGATCCTTGCCCATCAGCGTCGTGCGCGGTGTGAAGCCTTTACGAAAATCCTTGATGTGCAACAACTTGTACCGGTCCGGATATTTCGTAAGATATGCCACCGGATCTTGACCAGCCACCGTGGCCCATCCGCAATCCAATTCCAGTTTCACTAGTTCCGGATCCGTCAGCCGCAGAAATTCGTCATAGCCCGTCACGCCGTCGTAGATCTTCCATTCAAAATTGTGATTGTGATAACCCAGCTGTAGCCCAGCTTTCTTGATCTGCTCGCCAGCCAGATTGAATTGCTCCGCGTTCCACTTCCAATCGTCGAGCGTCAATCCGCTAATGATCGCCAGGTACGCTCCGATCTGCCCTTGCGCCGGATCCGCCTTGAACCGCGACGGGTCCGCGACCCACGGCACCGTCACGATCATGTATTCCTGCCCGAACAGATGCGCCAGCTCAATCAGCTGCGACAGCTTGCTCATCAAATCCGGCAGCAGGTAATGCCCCGAAGGATTCTTCAGCCCCGCATCGTCCAGCATTTTCTTCAAGTCGTCAGCCGGTGTCTTCGATAGCGGCGACAACTCCACTTGTTTGTAGCCCACTGCGGCCACGGCCTGCAACGTCCCGGCGGGATCGCGATCCATGTCCGCGCCCACCGTATACAGTTGCAACCCGATCGGTAGGCCGACCGTGCTCGCGCTGATCAAGGGAATCTCCAAGAGCGAAATCGCCAGCCCCGCAGCCTTAGCCGACGATTCAATAAATGTTCTGCGCGAAGTCGGATTTGCTGTAGTTGTTCCGCTGAAGTTCGTCGACATATGGGTTTCCACTGGCATCTCCCTTCCCGTATGGCAGTCTTCTCTAACCGCTTGCCTTATCTGAGCAAAGCGTCCAGAGGTTCACCTAAAAAGTGAAGCACCCCTTGCCGCCCCGCGCGGAAATGTATCGCTCCATGCAGCGGAAATAGCAAAGGGTGCTGATTGTCAGTCTGGAATAACCAGCTCTTGTCCGACCTTAATCTTGTCCGGATCGGACAAGGTGTCTTTGTTCGCCTCAAAAATCCTCATATACTGTCCTGCATTGCCATAAAAATTCTTGGCAATTTTGGACAGCGAATCGCCGGGCGCCACTGTGTAGGTTCGGCCTTTTCCGCGCGATCCCGCACCCGCGGCAGCCGCAGCAGCCATCGGAGCCAGTGACGGATCGACCGTCAGATCACAGGTGATGTCGTCCGCCGCCGGATTCACCAGCTTGATCTGATCCCAAATCTTGTTCTTGATCTCTTCCGAGCCCGCCGCTCCCTGAATAAACAATTTATTGTCTTGGATATGCACATGCGTAAGCCGCGCTCCGGTCTGATTCACAAGATTCAGCACCGAGGCGTACTTCTGCTTCATTTGCTCAAGATCAGCCATGGAATCGCTCCTTGCAGATTGGTGTTTCGGGCGTGGGAGTGGAAGTGTAGCACCGCGTCAATCCGCGCGGTGTAAGCAATAAATGGAATCGCCAGCGAGCCCCACTACAAATACCTAAGCCGCCAGAGCAGAAGCAGGACCAGGCCGACTGCATGAAATATACCCGCGATATTCGAGGTCGCCCCAAAAGTCTTCAGCACCAATCCAAACAAGGTGATTGCTTCGGCGAAAGCGAAGCATATCGCAGTTCCAACCCGCAATGGGCCCAGCGCTTTGGCCCTATCCGGCGTTCGCTAGGTAAAATTTGGAGCTGCTTCTCAACCCGCGCTTTAAGAAGCATCAGCGCCATGGAAATGTCTCCAGTCGCAACTGCCGCTAGGGCGTAGGCGACACTGGGCCGAAAGGCTTCCGCCGGTGGCTTAGCAAGAAAGGTCATCAATACGAAAAAAACCACGCCACAAGGAATGGGCCGTGAAGAACACACAATTGCTTGAACGCATCTGCGAAAGCCGACAATTTCGCTCCGAACAGCGTCGAGCGGAATTCTGCTACTAGGACAGCGTAGTGCAGTGGACGTGGCTCGGTAACCGCTAGCACGACCGAATCGCTGCCGCCAGCGCCAGGTTCGCCTGCAGCCGCTTGTCGACCTGCACCGCAGCGAACCGTGCGCACAGGATCCGTTCGCTTTCCGCCCAATCCGCGATGGCTGCGATTCGCCCCGCGGCCAACTTCCCGATCGCGTGGATAATCTGGAAGTACAACGGCACTAGGCCCAATCCGGAACGCCGGGCATTCAAGTCCGGCGTCAGTTGATGCAATCCGGCGAGCGACCGGAAATCTTCACCATTCAAGTCGCGCTTATTTACTCTGGCTGCGTCAAAGACATGCTCTGAGACCGGTTGTACTGCGACGCCAGTCACCACTGCACGCCAGTAATAGGCCGCGAACTGGGCCAGGGCAATGGTCGAAATCGCAAGTAGCATAGCCGAGAACATACTTCTGCCTCTGACGACATTCTGGCCGTCAGCCGTGTTCGGCGCCATAGCTCCGCGGTACTATAGGGAATAGTCCTTTTTGGCGTAACGCATTGAATACAATAGCCCTGGGCTGAATCTCTCGACCGGAGGGTAGCTGGATGCGAACCAAACTCTATCTTGGAGCCGTGGTATTGCTGGTGGCAGTGACCGCCACCCACCTTCTGAGGGCGGCCAATTTACTCCAGATTCCCGCCGATTCCCGACCCGAGCAAGCCATTAGGGCCGTTCTGACGACCCAGCAACAAGCCTGGAATCGGGGCGACATCCCGGCCTTCCTCGATGGTTACTGGAAGTCGCCGGAGCTCACCTTTTCGGGCAGCGACGGCATTGTACGGGGCTATGACGGTGTTTTCGCGCGTTATCAGAAATCCTACCCTGACCGAAACGCGATGGGCCAACTGGACTTCTCCGGGCTCGAGGTCCAGCAACTCTGTCCTGATGCGGCCCTCATCCTGGGCCATTGGCATCTGAAACGGGCCTCCGGCGACGTGGGTGGCGTCTTCACTCTTATTTTTCGTAGATTTCCTGTGGGATGGCGTATCATTCACGACCATACTAGTGCAGCGAATTAATCCCTGTATCCAGTCTGTTTTTGGAAGTAAGTCTATAGAAATAAACGGGTTAGCTCTGGATGCGTGGTGGCGGCGCACCTGGAGCAGGGGTATTGAAGGCGCTGGCCAAGGCCGAGCACAAGTGATGCTTCTGTGACGCGCTATAGAATGTCCAGAATTTCCTCGTATCTTTTAAACGGCGGGATTAGATAAGCGCCGGCTAGTTCGGTGCGGGACCAGGCGAGCATTTCGCGGGCGACTTCAAAACCGCGATCACGCGCGGCGGTACCGGCAGTTTCGAGGGATTTGAGCAGGGATTCCGGAATAACAATGCCAGGCACTTCATTGTTAAGACGCAGTGCTTGTTTGTAACTGTTGAGCGGCCAGATGCCGATCAAAACAGGAATTGGACACTGGCCACCGAGTTTTTTGACAAAAGCCATCCAGTGTTCGGGATCGAAGAGCGGCTGCGTCATGGCGAAGTGCGCGCCGGCTTCGATTTTGGAATGGAAGCGAGTGATTTCGTCGTCGAGATTGTCGGCCACCGGATTCACAGCGACGCCGATGGTGAAATTGGTAGCGCCGCCGAGCGTTTTGCCGGACCAGTCAGTGCCTTGATTGAGGCGATGCAGAACTTTAGTGAGTCCGACGGAATCGACTTCGTAGACGCCACTGGTTTCAGGATAATCGCCGACCGATGGAGGGTCACCGGTGATGGCGAGAACGTTGCGGACGCCGCCCACGGTCCATGCTCCGAGCAGCGCGGCTTGCAGCCCGATAATATTTTGATCGCGCGTGGTGAGATGCGGAATCGTTTCGACGCCGCGGGCTTCGAGTGCGCCGGCGACGATGAGCGCGTCCATGCCGACTCGGGCCATGGCGCCGGAATTGATATCGATGGCATCGACTTTGCCGGAGGCCATGATTTTTTCTACTTGTTCATAGACGCGATCGAGAGCGATACCTTTGGGCGGATCGATTTCGACGCTGACTTGAAATTTTCCGGCTTGGATATTTTTCCAGAGCTTGGATTCGGGAGCGCGTTCGAGAATCGCCGCGGGCTTTGCTACGGCTTCGACGGAAATACCGGATGAAGCGCCTTTTGTTGGGCGCAATGACTTGACGGCGTCGGCCATGGCGCGGATGTGCGCTGGCGTAGTGCCGCAACAGCCGCCGAGGATGCGGACACCGGAGGCGGCGGCTTCGCGAGCGAACAGCGCGAAATATTCCGGCGAGGATTTCGGATAAACGATGCGATCGCCTTCGCGTTTGGGAAAGCCGGCGTTAGGCATGCCGCTGACGCGAAGGTCGTCGAAGGAAGCGAGTTCCTGAAGAATGGGCAGCAGCGCCTGGGGGCCCAAGGTGCAATTCGCGCCGATCACCTGGACATTCTTATTCTTCAGTTGAGCGGCAGCGTCGGTGGGGCACAAATCAAGGTATGCTTTACCGTCTTCGGCGTAAGTGAGTTGGGCGATGATCGGCAAGCCAGAGAAAGAACGGATAGCGTCGATGGCTAGAAGAATTTCTTCGATGTAGGTAAACGTTTCGAGAATGAAGAGGTCGACGCCGCGTTCTTCCAGCGCTTGGGCTTGCTCGAGAAAATAGGAAATGATTTCTTGAGGCTCGGGGTGGCGGGCTTGCACGCCGAGGCCCAGCGGGCCCATGGAGCCGGCGATTAAGACTTCACGGGCGGCGGCTTCGCGGGCTTCGCGCGCGATTTTGACGCCGCGGGAATTGAGTTTCTGGACTTCGTCGCCAAGGCCAAGATGCGCGAGCTTGAAACGATTGGCGCCGAACGTGTTGGTCTCAATGATTTGCGCACCGGCCTCGATGTAAGCCTGATGAATACGGAAAACGGCTTCCGGCTCAGTGGCGTTGAGTTCGTCGAAACAACGCTGCGCACCGACGGCTTCGTGCAACATGGAGCCCATGGCGCCATCGGCGATGAGGATGAAGTTTTTCAGGCGTTCGTTAAAATCGAGAATTTTCATTGGTTGTCGTTTTTCTAATCTAGCAGCACAAGCGAAGTTGACCTGGAACCGCCACCGTCCATCTAAATGCCGGCCACTCAAAAAGACAGGACCAAGCGCTCTGGGCGATTGCGAGCAGCCAGAGTTGAATCTGCTTGGTAAAAATGGACAGCGGCAAAAACTCAATTGCGATTCGGACTGCAGCGAGTAGCAAGTAGGGTTCGACGTTGTTGACAGTCGGTTGCGCAATGCTCAAAAGGAAACCGCCAAGCATTGTGGCCGGAATGCCAAGAAGAATTCCCAGTCCACTTCGTAAACCTGCGATCTTCAATATCGAAGAGGCGATCGTAGCTTCGATTTTCTCCAGCGCAGCCGCCCAACTTGATACCAGCGAATGTAGCCATGCCCAACGGTCCTGGAAAATATCCACCATAATTCGGAGTTATCGTTTCTGTTCCATGAGCGAGGCGACGGTGCTCATCAAATCGTATTTGGTGAGAATTTCGAAACGGGTGTCGTCCATCTCGACAAACACCGCGGGATTTTCGTGGCTAAGAATGTAGGTGACGCGCTCCACCGGGGCAGTGCGGGGAATTTTTGGCATGGGCTTGCTCATTACTTCACGAATTACCAGTTTGCGCAGATCTTTTCCTTGTAGAGCGAGCATGAGGATTTGATCTTCGTAGACCGTGCCGATAGGAATATTTTCTTCGAACACCGGGATTTGCGAGATGTCCTGCTCCTGCATGGTTTTGAGCGCGTGAAAAACGGTTTGGTACGGGCGGACGATGACCAGTTCGCGAACCTTGCCGGCCTGGTGCTTGGCGTTGACGACTTCGCCGGCGGTGATGGCCACCGCGGAATCCACGTAACCGCGTTCGCGCATCCATTCTTCGTTATAAACCTTGCTGAGGTAGCGCATACCGGTGTCGGGCATGAACGCGACGAGGAACGCTTTTTCGTCGAGATTTTTTGCAACTCGTAGTGAGGCTGAGAGGCATCCCCCGCCGCTGCCACCGGTAAAAATCCCTTCCTGCTTCACCAGGCGACGGGCGACGACGAAACACTCTTCGTCGGTGACCTGAATCACGTCGTCCAGAATCTTCATGTTCATGGTGGTCGGAAAGAAATCTTCGCCGATACCTTCGACCACATAAGTGCGGGCTCGGCCGACTTGGCCGGTTTTGTGAAATTCGTAGTACAACGAGCCTTCAGGATCGACGCCGATAATCTGAATCGCGGGATTTTTTTCTTTCAGATATTTGCCGGCGCCGCTGATGGTGCCGCCGGTGCCCATACCGCAGACAAAGTGGGTGATCTTGCCTTCGCTGTCGTCCCATATTTCCGGACCGGTAGTCTGATAGTGCGCGGCGGGATTCATGGGATTGTCGTACTGGTTGGGGTAAAAGGAATTGGGAATTTCGCGCGCGAGTTTTTTGGCCACGGAATAGTAGCTGCGCGGATCTTCCGGTTCGACCGCGGTGGGGCAGACAATCACCTCGGCGCCGAGCGCTTTGAGCAGGTCCACTTTTTCTTTGGACTGTTTATCGGTGATGGTGAAAACCATTTTGTAGCCGCGGACGGCGGCGACGAGCGCAAGTCCCATGCCAGTGTTGCCGGAAGTCCCTTCGATGATGGTGCCACCGGGTTTGAGCAGGCCTTTTCCTTCGGCTTCGTCGATCATGGTGACGCCGATGCGGTCCTTCACCGAGCCGCCGGGATTGATGTAGTCGGCTTTGACGTAAATCTGCGGCTTCAGGCCGTGATTGATGCGATTGAGGCGCACCAGCGGGGTACGACCGATGGCATCCAATATATTGTTGCAGCGCATGAAGTGTGTTTTCCCGACTTTCGTCGACGAGGCGGCGCGCGAAAAACGGCGCTACGCCATGTCATACTCAGTTTAGCACGCAGCTGTAAAGAGTCGCTGGCGGCAGGCCGAGAATGGTTAGGAAGGTGTCTATAGGGAGCAATGCGATGGAGCGGAAGAATATATCCAGCGGGACGAAATGGGAGCCGGTGGCCGGTTATTCGCGTGCAGTGCGGGTGGGCAACGTGATCAGCGTAGCGGGCACGACGGCGACCGGGCCGGACGGGAAAATCGTGGGAGTAGGAGACGCGCACGCGCAAACAGTGCAGACCATTCGCAATATTGAAAGTGCGTTGAAACAGCTGGGAGCTACGCTGGCCAATGTGGTGCGCACTCGAATGTTCGTAACCAATATCGCGGAGTGGGAGAAAATTGGCCGAGCGCACGGCGAATTTTTTGCCGCGATTCGTCCGGCGACCAGCATGGTGCAAGTCAGTGCGCTGATTTCTCCGGAGATGCTGGTGGAGATTGAAGCGGACGCGATCGTGGGAACAGACCAAGAGACGAAGTAAGGGACGCAACGAAGTAATGAAAAAGGGTAAAGGGCACCCGAAGCGAGTGCCCTTTACGCTTTTTGATTGAGGATAACGATCCTACCAGCGTGCGCGAACGCGATATTTCAGCACGGAGGCGCCGTTGGCAGCGACCGGCACGTTAAACTGTGCCGCCCATGCCGCGGTCTTGGTGTATTTGTAGCTGGAGTTCACCATGTCCCAGTCGCCACCGATTGGTTCGTTCACTTCGATGGTGACCGGCGTGTCCTTGTGATTCCGCAGGGTGATTTCGAATTCCATTTCCCAGCTGTGATTGTCTATGCGCTTGTAGTCGGTCTGTTTGCGTTCACTGATTACGTCAAACGCGTTGCCGATATGAATGTTCAGGGTCTCGTCTTTGGGAGTGTGGTCGATGCGGTCTTCGCCGACGAAAAGAATGTTGCCTTTGGAGTCCTTTTGGTAGACGCGAACGTTGCCGGCGGGCATGGGCATTCCCAGGCCGGCTTTTTCTTCGTTCTTGAATTTGTAATAGACCATCACATTGTCTTTGAGCGGTGAGCCAGGATTCTGCTGGTTGTGATAGTAGAAATTCTGCCCGTTCACCACCAAACGTTTTTCCACTGGGACTCCGCTGCCCTGCAGAAGACTGATTTGCTTGGTTTCCTTATCTTCCACGGAGGTTTTGCGGCCCAGCGAATAAAGATGATATTCGCTGAAATTTTCCTGGGCGAACTGTTCGGCGCGCACGGCTTTATTCATGGCCATCTCGCGCATGGCCATGGGCGCAGCGGCGGGCTGAATGCGATTCAGATCGCCGGCGACCAGCTGGAGCCGCGCGTTGTGAAACGCGGTGCCGCTGTTGTTGACCAGAGTGACCCAACCATCGAGGTCGGCGGCTTTGTCATCACGGGTGATGGTGAGCACGTAGTCTGAATTCCAGGACAAATTGCCGGCGAGGTAGGAGGCTTCAATTTGCTGTTTGCGTGAACCGGAATTTTCCAGCGACATCAACAAGGTTGGACGGTCATAAAGATTTGCCGGCACTTCCGGGAAGCGATAAGACTCGGCGTAGCCACCGGTGACGATGTCGTTGCCAATTTTCCATACCGGGCCATTGTTGTTGGCCAACAGGGTGGCCTTGATTTCTTCGCGCTTGGTAGTGCCGTTGTCCATGTAGGAGCGGACCAGCGTCACTTCCCGTCCGAC
>Ga0157376_10000146_pt1 | contig 48782 bp, 31 predicted proteins | sample M45metaG_FD_121801 | JGI IMG/M metagenome (GOLD analysis project Ga0157376, IMG submission 121801) | Miscanthus rhizosphere microbial communities from Kellogg Biological Station, Michigan, USA - M4-5 metaG | ecosystem: Host-associated > Plants > Roots > Rhizosphere > Soil | place: USA: Michigan...
CACCCTCGGCCTGCTACTGGTAGCGATTGGCCTGGCGGCGAGGGAGCGTGCGAAGCTCGTTGCGCGGTATCGGCAGCAGCTTTTTGCCCGTCGCGAGGCAGCCATCGCGGCGACGGAACGGCAGTTGCACGAGGTGGTCGAGCAGTTCTACCGCGACATGGGCGCGACCTTTGAGCCGCTCGAGGGCTTCTGCAACGCGCGCATGCATTTCTTCGATCCCTTCCTGCACCAGATCGGTAATCTCGGCACCCGGCTCGAGACGCTGTCCAAGACAGTCGGGGCGGAGTTGCGCGACTAGACAGGAGTTCCACCACGAAGCGCACGAAGGGAGGGAAGGCGAGACGGAGTCTGGTCACGAGGAACGAGGGATGAGCCAGCGAAAAACACAAAACAGGCAAAAAGCGAAGATTCCTTTTTCGTCTTTTCCGTGTTTTTCGCTGGCCCAAAAATTTTTCTTCGCCCTTCGTTGAGGATGAAAAGAAAGCAGGAGGGCAGGACGCCTGCGGGTTTCCTGACGTTAGCTCTCACGCGCTTGCCTTGAGCGATGCAAAGGATATACTTTACCCATGACGCAGGCCGTTGCCCATATTCTTGCCGCGGTTGAACAGCTTTCCGCGACCGAACGTGTCGAGCTTCGGCGCGCGGTCATTGAGCGCGTTCCGATGTCGGACGACCTGACGGACGACGACTTCGCCGCACTTGCCGCCGACATGTTCCGCACCCTCGACGCCGAGGAGGACGCGCAACGTGCTTCCTGAGCGGGGTGAGGTCTGGCAGGTGGACTTCGGCATCACTCAGAAGGTCCGTCCGGCACTCGTCATCAGTATTCCGTATGGGGATCAGGATCGAGCGCTGATTGGCGTCATCCCACATTTCACTTCCACGCGTGGTTCGCAATTCGAGGTTTCAGTGCCCACCCGCTTCTTGCAGGAGGGCGCGTTCCTTGTCCAAGGCATCCAGGTCTTGCCGCCAAAATACTTTCTGCGGCGACTGGGCATTCTCACTTCCGAGCAGCTTCAGCAGGTTGAGCGGGTTTTGCTTTTCTGGCAGGGCATCGCTCACACCCCACCAAGCGCCTGACTGCGATGGAAACGGGCAAAGGGAAACGATGAGAGGGGAGAGCACGGAGGAAGGGCCAGCGAGACGGAGTCTCGCGCATTATCGCGTGACCAGACGGAGTCTGGTCACGAGGAACAAAGGATGGGCCAGCGAACTTTTGCGTCCGCGAAAGACGCGAAATATCCGAAAAAGGGCGCTCCGCTTTTCGCGAATTTTGGCGTTTTTCGCGGACCCGATTTCCGGGCCGCTTTGACGGGATGGAGCCAGAGCAGGAGCAAGACAAAGAGAAAGAGGTGGTGAGGTGGTGGTGCGGGCTTGCCTTTACGGCGCTCATCGGCTTGGCTCGGGCTTTTCATGACGGGCAAGGCTCTCACTTTCTTCTCCAGACTCTTCAGCACGGTCGTGTTGTGGACGGTGTCGCTCGCCATCATCCTCTCGGGAAATCCGTGGGGCTTCCTCTTCCTCATCTTCTCTCTTTCCATGATCGGCCTGTGGGAGTTCTACACCATGCTCGATCACAAGAAGCTGCCGAACTTCAAAATCATCGGCATGCTGTGCGGCGTGGTGTTGATTCTTGGCAGCTTTTACTGGTGCTGGAAGGTGGGCCCGGGGCGCTCGTATGATTTCGAACTGGCGGTAATGCTCTCCTTCGTGCTAATCGTCTTCGCGCGGCAGATGTTTGAGAAGATGCGCGACATCCGGCCGCTGGAGACGATGGCGTTCACGCTCTTCGGCCTCTTTTACGTGCCGTGGCTGTTCAATTTCATCACCAAGATCGTCTTTTTGCTGCCGGGGCAGGGCCATCTCTACGTGCTCTTTTGCATCGTGATCACCAAGTTCAGCGACATGGGCGCGTATCTCACCGGGAGCATGATCGGGAAGCATCCGCTCATCCCGCACATCAGCCCGAAAAAGACGTGGGAGGGCTTCTTCGGCGCGCTCGCGTTTTCGGTCGGTGGCGCCTGCGCTTACTACGCCCTGGTGCCGCAAATTCATCGCCTGCTGTGGCCGGATGTGATCGTGCTCGGCCTGCTGCTTGGCTTTGCCGCGATCGTCGGCGATCTGGCGGAATCCATCCTCAAGCGCAGCACGGACGTGAAGGACTCGGGCAACTTCCTGCCGGGCATCGGCGGGACGCTCGACCTGATCGACAGCCTGCTCTTCACCGCGCCGCTGCTGTTCTTCTACCTGCGGATCGTCGTTGGAATTTCATGAACCCTCCTGCCGCCAAAAAGAAACGTATCGTGATCCTGGGCGCGACCGGCTCGATCGGCCAGAGCGCGCGCAAAGTTGCCCACGATCTGCCGGATCGCCTGGAAATCGTCGGCCTCTCCGGCCATCGCAACCTCGAGATCCTCGCGGAGACGGCGGCGGAATTTCCAAAGGCAAAAGTGTGTGTGACCGCGGAGCATGCGGACCTCGCCTCCCTCCGTCGTCCACCCTCCGAAATTCTCCGGGGTGAAGAAGGGCTGGTCGAACTCGCCACCCTGCCCGAGGCGGACATGGTGCTCATCGCCATCGTCGGCACGGGCGGCTTGAAACCCGCACTGGCGGCAATCGAAGCGGGGAAGGACATCGCGGTCGCGAGCAAGGAAATCCTCGTGATGGCGGGGGAAGCAGTGATGACCGCGGCCCGGCGCAAAGGGGTGAACGTGCTGCCGGTGGACAGCGAGCACAATGCCATCTTTCAATGCCTCGAAAACCGGCCCAACACGGCGGAGATCAAGCGCCTCGTGCTCACCGCGAGCGGCGGCCCTTTCCGCACCTGGCCGAAGGAAAAACTCGCCAGCGTGACGCCAGAGCAGGCGCTCAAGCATCCCACCTGGAACATGGGGTCGAAGATCACGATCGACTCTGCGACTCTCTTCAACAAAGGGCTGGAGATGATCGAAGCCCGCTGGCTTTTCGATGTGGAGATGGAGCGGGTGGATGTGATCGTGCATCCGCAGAGCATCATTCACTCGATGGTGGAGTTCATCGACGGCTCGGTGCTCGCGCAACTGAGCACGACGGACATGTGCTTTCCGATTCAATACGCGGTGACGTGGCCGGAGCGCGTCCCGAACAGCCTGCCGCCGCTGGATTTTGCGAAGCTGGCGAAGCTGGATTTCGAAACGCCACGCGTGGAGGACTTCCCGGCGCTTAATCTGGCGCGTGAAGCGGGCACCCGGGGCGGCACGTTGCCAGCGGTGCTGAATGCGGCGAATGAGATCGCGGTGGCGGCGTTTCTCAAGCGCCAGATTGGGTTTCCGGCGATCTGGGAGACGGTGGCGGCGACGATGCAGGCGCATGCGCTGATCGAGCATCCGACGCTGGAGGAGATTCTCGAAGCGGATCGCTGGGCAAGGGAGTTTGCCGGCGCGGCGGGGTAGCCCGGATGACGAGACGGAGTCTCGTGGGTTATCGCGTTACCAGACGGAGTCTGGTAACGAGGGGCGTGAGGGGCGTCACAATGATCCTCGCACCCAGACTCCGTCTGGGCGCGCAATAAGGCGCGAGACTCTGTCTCGCCTCCCCCTATATCCACGGGTCACATCGAAGCACTGGAATTGCCCCGGGGAGCCACTCGTGGGCCGAGGAGTAGCGCCAGTGCTCGGGCGAGGCCACCCAACCGCGGCGCACTGGATTGTGATGAATGTAATCCAGCTTCTGCCGCATTGTCTCATCGGTCAGAATCGCCTGCGGGTGCGAGCCCTCCTGCCAGAGCTGGTGATCCTGCCCGCCCTTTTTGTGGGCCGCACAGTAATAGGCCAGCAGCTTCGGAAGCCATTCGCGCCTTTCCAGTTTCAACTGGGGCAGAATTTCATGGGCGGTGAACTTCTTGAGATCAGCCAGGGTTTGCGCCAGTTGCGGACCCGAGATCACCGCGTGGAAGTGATTTTCCATGATGACCCAACCGTGGATTTTCAGCCCTTTTTTCTTCCGGCAAAATTCCAGCGAGCGGAGGAGAATTTCACAGCAAGCCCCGCTGGTGAAGACGGGAAGCCATTCCACCACGGTGGAGGTGATGAAGTGCGGGGCGTGGGGCTCGAGGACTTGGTAACGGCTGCGCATCGTTGGGATGACGAGACAGAGTCTCGTTAATTATTGCGCGCCCAGACGGAGTCTGGGTGCGAGGAGCGAGAGGGGGCGTGAGAGCGGAGAAGGATGACCATTTGAGGCTTTTATCGCCTCCCTCGTTACCAGACTTCGTCTGGTAACGCAATTACGCGCGAGACTCTGTCTCGCCCTTGTGCTCCCCAGTTTGATGAAAACGGCTCCTTATAAAAGCGACGACGCTCCGCCCCGAAAACGCCACATTTGTGCGGTTGGCACTCTGGGGCTCCGATGCTATGGTGCGATTCACTTGATTTCCGCATGGAGAACCGATCATCTGTTTTGAACGCTTTCTGCCCTTGAGGCGTCTCCATTGTTTTCCCATCCCGTATCCATGTTTTTCACGATTTTAAGAGAGTTTTTCGTCGTTCTTGAGGTTCTGTTCATTTTCAACCTGATCATTGTGGTGCATGAGCTGGGGCATTTCCTGGCGGCCCGGTGGCGGGGGCTGGTGATCGAGGAGTTCGGCGTCTGGTTTGGCAAACCGTTGTGGCGGAAGAAGATCGGGGGCGTTTATTACAGCTTTGGCTCGATGCCTTTCGGCGGGTTCGTGAAGCTGCCGCAACTGGCGGACATGTCGGCGATCGAGGGGCAGACGGAGAATTCCGCGCCGCTGCCGAAGATTTCGCCGCTGGACAAGATCATCGTGGCGTTTGCGGGGCCGCTGTTCAGTTTTGCGCTGGCGCTGGCGTTTGCCGGGCTGGTTTTTGTGGTGGGGCGTCCGGTCGGCGAGGCCGAGGCGACGACGACGATCGGCTACGTGCAGGAGGATTCCCCGGCGGCGAAGGCCGGGTTGCTGGCCGGGGACAAGATTCTCACCGTGGACGGGGTGAAGGTGACGCGCTGGATGGGCATGGGCAACGATTGCATCCAGTGGCGGGTGGTGCGCAGCGAGGGGGAGACGGTGCCTTTTGAGGTCGAACGCGAGGTGAACGGCAAGCTCGTGACCAAAACGCTCGACCCGGCGCCGGAAATCCCGCAGACGAGCATCTTTGTGCGCAAAGGAATGCGCGAAATCGGCATCGAGCCCGCCTATACGCCGATGGTGGCGAAGGTGGAGCCCGGCAGCGATGCCGCGGACAAGGACCGCTTGCAGGCCAATGACCTGATCCTCGCGATCAACGGCGAGAAGCTGCTGAGCGTGGACGGGATTGAGGATTACATCAAAAACCACCCGAACGACGCCATCGTGCTGACGGTGGAACGCGCGGGCCAGCGGCTCGAACTGCCCTACGCCACGCGCGGCGCGGTGATCGGGGCGCTGCTGACCAATGGCCCGGCCGCCACGGCGGGGCTGAAATCGGGCGACAGCATCGCGAAGATCGACGGCCACCCGGTCCCGAACGGCCTGTGGGCGACCGATTACATCCACCAACACAAGGGGCAGCCGGTGAATTTTACCATCGTGCGGGATGGCCAGACGAAGGACATTTCCGTGACGCCGGTGGTGCCGCTCAGCGGCTCAAAAGACCCGATGATCGGGGTGGGCTGGAAGTCGAACAGCGACGGCATCGAGTGGGACGATTCGGGCATCCAGCACGTGGTGCATCCGCGCCCGTGGGAGCAGGTGCGCCAGTCCGCGCTCTCGATCGTGAATACGATCAGCGGTCTCATTTCCAGCAAGTCGAACCTGAGCATCGAGCACCTGGGCGGCCCGGTGATGATTGCGCGCGTTTACTATCACCTGTTCCAGAATCCCGATGGCTGGAAGATGGCGCTGTGGTTCAGCGTGTTCTTTAACGTGAACCTCGCGATCATCAACATGCTGCCGATTCCGGTGCTGGATGGCGGGCACATCACGCTGGCGCTGCTGGAGGCGGTGCGCCGCAAGCCGGTGAACGTGCGGCTGGTGGAAATCGTGCAGACCGCGTGCGCGATGCTGGTGATCGGCTACATGCTGTTCATTACCTATTTCGACGTTTCCGATTTCTTTGGGATCACGCCGCGGGATCAAATCCGGTTTGCCACGCCGGCGAGTCAGAGTCATTAAATAAGCGCATGAGCTACTGCGAATCTCCCTACGTTTACCAGCGCCGCCGCACCCGCGAGGTGACGGTGGGCCCGGTGGGCATCGGCGGCGACCACCCGATCCGGGTGCAGTCGATGATTACCTGCGACACGATGGACACGGCGGCAAGCATCAGGCAGACGCTGGAGCTCGCGGCCGTGGGTTGCGAAGTAGTGCGCATCACCGCGCCGACGGTGAAGGATGCGGCGAATCTCCAGCACATCGTCGCAGGACTGCGCGCGCAGGGATGCAACGTGCCGATCGTGGCGGACATTCATTTCAAGCCCGAGGCGGCGATGGAAGCCGCGAAGTGGGTGGAGAAAGTGCGCGTGAACCCCGGCAACTACGCGGACAGCAAGAAATTCAAGATCATCGAATACACCGACGAGCAGTATGCGGCCGAGCTGGAGCGCATTCGCGAGCGGTTCTCGCCGCTGGTGCAGTTCTGCAAGGAATACGGGCGCGCGGTGCGCATCGGCACCAACCACGGCAGCCTGAGCGACCGGATCATGAACCGCTACGGCGACACGCCGCTGGGCATGGTAGAGAGCGCGCTGGAGTTTGCGCGGATCGCGCGCGATCTGGATTATCACAATTTTGTGTTCTCGATGAAGTCGAGCAACCCGAAGGTGATGATCGAAGCCTATCGCCTGCTGGTGGCGCGGCTAAACGAGGAAGCCAGTCGGGAACAGCCCGGAGGCATCTCGGAGACTTCGCCGCTGCCGTTCACCAGCTCGCAACTGCACTCGTGGTCGTATCCCATCCACCTCGGTGTGACCGAGGCGGGCGATGGCGAGGATGGCCGGATCAAGAGCGCGATCGGCATCGGCTCGCTGCTTAACGACGGAATCGGCGATACGATCCGCGTGTCGCTGACCGAGGACAGCGTGCACGAAATCCCGGTCGCGCAGGCGCTGGTGGCGCATTACAACCAGCGCGCGGAGGCGGCGGCTCCAGCCGCGGCTTCGCCGACGACGGCGGTTTCCTACGATCCATTTTCCTATCGCCGTCGGGCTTCGCAGCAAATCGAGGTGGAAGGCCTTACGCTGGGCGGGGAGGAGACGATCCGCGTTTTCACCTCGCAGCGGAAGTGGGACGCGCTCGCGCACAAGCTGGAGAAGCTGGGCGACTACAAGCCCGAGGTGGTGGTGGAAAAAGCGGGCGTGGTGAGCATTGATCCGCGGGATGAAGCGGCAGTCGCGGAGTTGAATGCCGCGCCGGTCGCGCACCTGGTGACCGTGAAGGACGGGCTCGACCTGCCCGTAATTGCCGCGTATCGCCTGCTGGCGGCGCATGTGCAGGAGCGGCACCCGATTTTGCTGAAAGATTCGCTCGTCGCGGTGGAAACGCCCGGTGCGGATTTTCTGACGACCTTGCTTTCCTCGGCCACCAAGCTGGGCTCGCTGATCTGCGATGGCATCGGCGATGCGGTGCTGGTGCAGGGCGAGGAAGCGCCCGGGCAATCGCTGCGGCTGGCCTACAACATTCTGCAAGCGGCGGGGGCGCGCATTTTCAAGACGGACTATGTGGCCTGCCCGAGCTGCGGGCGCACGTTGTTCGACCTGCAAAGCACGACGGCGAAGATCAAGGCCGCGACGCTGCACTTGAAGGGCGTGAAGATCGCGATCATGGGCTGCATCGTGAATGGCCCCGGCGAAATGGCGGATGCCGATTTCGGCTACGTGGGCGGCGCGCCCGGGAAGATCAATCTCTACGTGGGCAAGCAGGCGGTGAAATTCAACATCCCGCAGGCGGAAGCGGTGGACCGGCTCAAGGACTTGATCCGCGAGCACGGGAAGTGGGTGGACCCGGCGCCGGAAGTGGCGGAAGCGGTATCGTAGCCGCCCCTCCGGAGAGGAGCGGCCACGAGGTTCCGATTGCTGCTTAAAAGGTGAAGGACTTGCCGGTGGCGACAGCGGTGCCGCTCATCGGGTGGCCGTAGTCGTCATAGCCCTTGGGCACGGAGACGATGAAGGCGAGCTTGCTCGGGAGGCTGTTCTTGTAGGTGTAGAAGACGGTGCCGCTGATGGTGGCGCCGATGGTGCCCTGCACGTCGCGGGTTTCATACTCGCATTTGCCGTAATCGGCTTGAGAGGTGAAACTGGACGAGGTGAAAATCGTGCCCTCGACGGCGCCGGTGGTTTTGTTAATCACGCACACGTCTTCCGTGGAGCCATTCACCGCGACGGTGTATTGCTTGAGATCCTGCTTGCTGAGCGTGCTCAGAAAGAACGACTGAATGAGGTAGGCGTTGTTGAGCACGGTCTTGGTCATGGAGCCACTGACCGGATAAGTGAAATAGGCGTCGCCGGTGACGGTGATTTCATAATAGGTGGTGCTGGCGGCCGCCGAGGAGGCGAGGACCAGCAGACCGAGGAGGCCGCCGGCGAGAGATTTGAATCGTTTTGTCATAGTTGTGCCTGTCCTCTAGCAACGCTTGTGCCATACAGCGTATAAACAGGATTTAGATTACGTTGATTCATTTTCGAGGAAGGGTTTTCAGAATTTTTGGACAGGATGAACAAGAGGAACAGGATGGAAGAACGGGGCTTCGCCCATCGAGTGATTCGGAGCATCCCAAATTCACGTCCTGTAAATCCTGTTCGAAAAAATCCGGCGGGTGGCAGGAAAATTGCACTTTCAAGAGAAGGCGGGAGCAAAATTGAAATTTCCATTCCCCCGATTTGAACTAAACTGGCCCCATGCCGCGAAAAGCAACCAGCAACCATTGGAACGAAGTGACCGGGCTCGCCCTGCTCATTGGAGGGACGTTGCTGTTTTTCGCCCTGGTTTCCTACACGCCGCGGGATGTGCCGGACTGGTTTCCGCTGAGCTCGACCTCTTCCTCGCACCATACGACGCAAAATTTCATCGGGCCGGTGGGGGCCCTGCTGGCCTGCACGCTGTATTTTTTCCTCGGGGCGGCCTCCTATCTTTTTACGGCGGTATTGCTGGGCTGCGGCGCGGCAAAACTGATCTCGGGGACGCAACGGCTGCGCCCGCGCATTCCCTGGATGGCCGCCTTCGTTCTTTCCGGGGCCTGTCTGTTGCAGTGGCAGCCGTGGCTGATGCGCACCTGGCCGCATGAAATGAATACGCGCGGTCCGGGTGGGTTGATTGGATTCTGGATCGGACGCGGCGTCTTCGAGCACCTGGTCGGCTGGCTGGGCTCGGGACTGGTGCTGACGGGGATTTACCTGATTTCGTTGATTTATCTCACCGGCATTCATCCCATCCAGCTGCTCAAGGTGGCGCTGGCCCAGCCCGGGATCTGGCTGGAGAAGTATCGCGCGGACAAGCTGGCCCGGGCGGATGAACGCGAGCGGCTGGCGCTGGAAGAAAAGCGGCTGGCCCGCGAGACGAAGAAGCTGGAGAAGAAGCTGACCAAAAAAGGCGTGCCGGTGCCGGAAGTAGAGCCCGAAGAGGAGGAGGACGAGGTGCCGGTAATCCGTCCGACGCCACAGATCATCGACACGGCAATCGTCCCGGCCAAGAAACCGGTCAAGGCCGAGACGAAGCTGAAGCTGGAACAGCAGCAGCATTTCGACAACTACCAGATTCCCGATCTCGACCTGCTCGATCCGATTGACGAATCGAGCCGCGAGGCGGCCGATCCCAGCGAACTGATGGCGATCCAGCGGCAGATCATCGAGACCCTGGCGGAATTCGGGATCAGCGTCGCGCCGGGCGACATTACGAAAGGGCCGGTGATCACGCGCTACGAAGTTTACCCCGCCAAAGGCGTGCGGGTGGATCGCATCGTGAGCGCGGAACGCGACCTTGCGCGGGCCACCCGGGCGGAGCGGATCAATATTCTCGCGCCGATTCCCGGGAAAGACACGGTGGGCATCGAAATTCCGAACCGGAAGAAGACGAAGGTCTCCTTCCGCGAATTGCTCGAATCCGACGACTGGACGCAGGCCAAGGCCTCGATTCCACTGGCGCTGGGCAAGGACGTCTATGGCAAGACGATCATCGCCGATCTCGCCAAGATGCCGCACCTGCTGGTGGCGGGCACGACGGGCTCGGGCAAATCGGTGTGCATCAACGCCATCATCGCGAGCATTCTCTACAAGTTCTCGCCCGATGACATCCGGCTGGTGATGATCGACCCGAAGGTGGTGGAAATGCAGATTTACAACACGCTGCCCCACATGGTGGTGCCGGTGGTGACCGATCCGAAGAAGGTATTGCTCGCGCTCCGCTGGGTGGTGGATGAGATGGACAAGCGCTACGAAATTTTTGCGAAGGAAGGCGTGCGCAACATCGCCAACTTCAACGAGCGGCCCAAGAAAAAGACGCAGGCCGAGCTCGACGCGGAAAAGGCGGCCAAGGCCGCCGCAAAAACCGCCGAGGCGCCCAAGGAAGAAGAGCCGAAGGAAATCGACTTCAACGACATGGACGACGACGAGCTTTTCGAAGTCGAGGCCCAAAAGCCCAAGGTCACGGTGCCGCGCGACGAGGAACTCATCATCCCCGACAAGATGCCCTACATCGTGGTGATCGTGGACGAGCTGGCGGACCTGATGCAGACGGCTCCGGCCGACGTGGAAAGCGCGATCGCCCGGCTGACCCAAAAGGCGCGCGCCGCGGGCATCCACGTCATCGTCGCCACGCAAACCCCGCGGGCACAGGTAATTACCGGCGTAATCAAGGCGAACATCCCGAGCCGCATTGCCTTCCAGGTGGCGTCGCCGCTGGATTCGCGCGTGATTTTGGACGAAAACGGCGCGGAGAAACTGCTCGGCCAGGGCGATATGCTTTACCTGCCCCCGGGCACCTCGCGCATGAGCCGCGCACAGGGCGTGCTGGTGACGGACGAGGAAATCCGCCAAGTGGTGGAATTCTGCTCCGCGCAGAGCGAGCCCGCGTTTGTGAACGACATTCATGAGAAATTGCAGACTGGCGGCGCACCCGAGGAAGAACTGAGCGAAGAAGACGAGGAACTGGTGCAAAAGTGCATCGAAATCATGCGGCAGGAAAAGAAAGCGAGCACCTCGCTTTTCCAGCGGCGGCTGCGGCTGGGCTATACCCGGGCGGCACGAGTGGTTGACATCCTCGAACAACGTGGTTACGTGGCGCCCGGCGAAGGTGCAAAGCCACGCGAAATCCTCGTGGATCTCGATTCACTGGTACATTAAACGCCGCCCTTTTCCATGGTTCATTCCGTAGGTCAAAAATTGAAGCACGCCCGTCTCGCGAAAAACATCACCGTCGAGCAGGCCGCGCATGCCACGAAGATTCGCGCCGAACGCATCCGCGATCTGGAGGTGGACGATTTCACGAACTTCCCCAACCTCACCTACGCGAAAGGTTTCCTCGTCATTTACGCGAAATACCTCGGGGTGGATGTCTCCGACTTCACCGGCACGCTGGTCGGTGCGCGCAACGTGGGCGTGGAGGATTACGAATACCTGCAAAAGGCCTCGCCCCGCTCCGATGTAAGCACCCGGCCTCCCACCAAGAGCTCGCCCTGGCCCGTGCTGCTGGGCCTCGGGATGGCGTTTATTGTCATCGTAGGCGTCTTTATCGTGCCGAAGCTGTGGCAGATCGGTGATCTGGATACTGGCAAGGCATCGCCCTCCCCCTCGCCTGCGGCCGTAGAGGAACCGACCGCAACCCCGGCGCAGGTGGTGGTTCATACGCCGACCCCGGCCCCGGTCCAGGCCGCCACTCCGATTCCCGTCATCCGAGCCCAGCCGGTGCAAACCCCGGCTCCGGTAATTACGACCACGCCGACGCCCGCTCCTGAAGCTTCGGTGGAAGTACGCCGGGCCGAGCCGGTAAACCCCGTGCCAACCGCCACCCCTGCCGCAACCAACGCGCCCAATACGCTCATCACGGTTCCCCCGCGGACCTAATTGCTTCGGCGGCCACCCTTCCTTGAAGATCGCTGACCGACCCCGCGCCTATTTTCCACCTCTATCGCCCATGAAGACCACCGCTCCCACCAAAGTAGGCATCATCAGCCTTGGCTGCGCCAAGAACCTGGTGGATGCGGAGATCATGCTCGGCGGCGTGCTGCAAAATGGCATGCAGATCACTTCCGACGCCGAGGACGCCGACGTGTTGATCGTGAACACCTGCGCCTTCATCGACTCCGCCAAGGAGGAGAGCATCGAGGCGATTCTGGAAGCCCATCAGCAGCGCGGCCTGCGGAAAAAGGCGGGGCAAAAGCTGATCGTGAGCGGTTGCATGGCCCAGCGCTTTTCCAAGGAGCTGGTGCAGGAAATTCCCGAGGTGGACGCCTTTATCGGCCTCGACCAGGTGGCCCAGGCGGGCGACATCATCAGCCAGGTGCTCAATCGTCCCTCGGCCCCCGTATCCGCCGTCGATCCCGAGGTGCAGCAGGCGCTGGCCGATGACCAGTGGCAGCCGCTGAACCTGGTGACCCGCAAGCCGGTTTACATCCCGGACTACGATACCCCGCGCTTTCGCCTGACCCCGGCGCACACTGCTTATGTGAAGATTGCCGAGGGCTGCAACCATCCCTGCTCGTTCTGCGTGATCCCGCAAATGCGCGGGAAACACCGCAGCCGCACGATTGATTCCGTCGCGGCCGAAGTGCGCGGACTGGTGAAGGAAGGCGTGAAGGAACTCAACCTGATCAGCCAGGATACGACCTACTTCGGCATGGACCTGTGGGATGAAAAAGCCGGACCGCGCCAGCAGGTGGACTCCTCGCGCGGGCCGACACTGACCAAGCTGCTGCATGCGCTCGACACCATCGAGGGCGATTTCTGGATTCGCCTGCTTTACACGCACCCGGCGCATTGGAGCGATGAATTGATCGCCGCAATCGCCGGCAGCAAGAAGATTGCGCGCTATGTCGATATGCCGTTGCAGCACATCCATCCGCGCATGCTGGAGCTGATGCGCCGCGAGACGAGCAGCGAGCACATTGAAACGCTGGTCGCGCGCATCCGCGCCGGGATTCCGGGCATTTCGTTGCGCACCACCTTCATCGTGGGCTTTCCCGGCGAGACGGACGAGGAATTCGAATACCTGCTCGACTTCATCGAACGCACGCGTTTCGAGCGGCTGGGCGTCTTCATGTATTCGCAGGAGGAAGGCTCGCGCGCGGCGAAGATGGCGGAGCAGGTGCCCACGAAGACCAAGCAGGCCCGCTTCAAAAAGGCGATGAAGCTCCAGCAGAAGATCGCCCGCGAAATCGCCGAGGCGCAGATTGGCAAGACCATCCGCGTGCTGGTGGAAAAACCGCTCGCCGGCCGCGCCGAGGCCGATGCGCCCGACGTGGACACCCAGGTGATTTTCTCCAGGCCCGCGCCGGTGGATGAGTTTGTCATGGCGCGCGTCACCGGGACGCAGGGGTATGATTTGCTGGCGGAGCCGGTGGGTTAAATTTCCACGGCTTCAACTGCGGAGGTGGAGGCGAGACAGAGTCTCGCGTGTTATTGCGTGACCAGACGGAGTCTGGTCACGAGGAGGCAAGGGTAGGTGCGGCGCGGGAGCATGAGGCAGGAGCCTCGCTGACAATCGCGATCCCAGGCAGGAGCCTGGGATCGAGAAACCGAAAATATGATTTACGGGCGAAGCCGCTACCATAACGCACTTCCTTGACGAAAGTGATTATAGCTATATTTTGTAGCTATGGTTACGGCGAAAATCTTCCAGCACGGTGGCAGCCAGGCCATCCGGCTTCCCAAAGCCTATCGCTTTGAGGGAACGGAGGTCCAAATCGAGAAGCACGGCGATGAAGTGATCTTGCGTCCGATTCCGGCCATGAAGTTTGAATCTTTCGCCGAGATCGGGCGTTACCTGGCGGAAAAATTTCCAGAGGCCGCTCAATTTCCCGATCCACCACCTCGCCCGGCGAAGCATGAGCGTCCAGCAGTGGAATGGTAGCTCCCCGCAGAATGAGCCCTTTATTTCTTCTCGATACCAGCATCTGCGTGGCCGTGCTGCGCAACCAGGCGAGACTGGACAAGCTGCCGCATCCTTCACAAACGGGAATCCCAGCCATTGTGGCAGCAGAACTCTGGGTCGGGGTGGAGAAAAACCAAAAAACGCACCCGCAAAAAGGGCCTCACCTGGCAGCCTTTTTGGCGCTTTTTCAAATCGTCGATTTTACCCATGATGCCGCACGGCACTACGCGGAAATCCGCGCTGCGCTCGAAGGCGCGGGAAAATCAATCGGGCCGTTTGACCTGTTGATTGCGGCGCAAGCCCGGGCGATTGGGGCAACCCTGGTGACGGCAAATGTGAGCGAGTTCAAACGCGTAAGCGGGCTGCAATTGCTGGCCTGGAAATAGCTCCTTCCATTTCTCTGCGTCCAGTGTAGTGCATCGCGCCTTTAATCTGGCGGAAGGACAAAAGCACATCGGGACCGAGGAGGAGGGGCGAGACTGAGTCTCGCGTGTTATTGCGTGACCAGACGGAGTCTGGTCACGAGGAGCAAACCACGAAGCGCACAAAGGACACGAAGCGGGGCGGGAGCGGGGACGGCGCGGGAGCACGAGGCAGGAGCCTCGCTGACAATCGCGATCCCAGGCAGGAGCCTGGGATCGAGAAACCGAAAATATGATTTACGGGCGGAGCCGCTACCCTACCGCACTTTCTTGACGAAAGTGATCTGGCGAGAGGAGAAATGCACATCTGGGACCGAGGCGGAGGGGCGAGACTGAGTCTCGCGAGTTATGGCGTGACCAGACGGAGTCTGATCACGAGGGGTGCGGGGAATGGAAATACAAAAGATCCTCGCACCAAGACTCCGTCTGGGTGCGCAATAAGGCGCGAGACTCGGTCTCGCGGTCGTGCCGCACCGTCACTACCGGCTTTTCAGTTCAGGGCTGCTCGCCTTTGATCTGGATCTTGATCTGGCGGGAGAGAATCCACTTCACGCCGAACATATCCATCGTGGCCTTGAGGGCGCGGTTGCCGAAGCCATACTTGCTCACGCCGGCGGTGCGGGGGCGATGGTTGACGGGGATTTCGACGATGCGATAGCCGCCGCCCTTGATGAGCGCGGGAATGAAGCGGTGCATGCCGTAGAAGGGCACGAGGGCGGTGCGGCACTCGCGGCGCAGGGCTTTGAGCGTGCAGCCGGTGTCGCGCACGCCGTCGCCGGTGAAGCGGCTGCGGACGAAATTCGCAATGCGGCTCTGGATGCGCTTGAAGGTGGTGTCCTTGCGGTTGGCGCGGTAGCCGCAGGCGAGATCGGCGCCTTGCTCGATTTCGGCAATCAGGCGGGTGATGTCGGCGGGATCGTTTTGCAGGTCGCCGTTGAGGAGGGCGATGATTTCGCCGCGCGCGGCCATGATGCCGGCATACATCGCGGCGCTCTGGCCGGTGTTTTTTTCAAACTCGATCACGCGGACCTCCGGGCGGCGCTCGATGAGGGAAAGGGTGCGGTCGGTGGAGCAGTCGTCCACCAGAATGATCTCGTGCTCCAGGCTGGAAAGGGCGCTGGCGAGTTCACTTTGCAGGCGGGCGATGTTGCCTTCCTCATTGTAGAGCGGGATGACGACGGAGAGCATGGAAAGTTAAAGCGGGAGACTATGGTAGCCGTGGCAGGCAAAAATGCGAATGCTTCTGAGCGGAAGTCCGCGGCGGGTCTCGTCGAACTGGGCGACGAGTTCGGTGGCCTGGAAGCTTTCCTTGAGGGAATTGGGGACGTGGTTTTCGTCGCGGTCGGTGATGTAGAGGGCATCGCGGCCGTAGAAAAGATTCACGCCCTGCTCCGCGGTATAGAATTCATCCAGCGGGAGCGCAGGATTGACGGCGAGGAGCGCGGCGACGAAGCGCTGGCGGGCCTCCAGCGCGTCCTCGGAATCGTCGCCCGGGTCCTGGGGCAGTGCCTCCATGGCCTCGCCGAGTTCCTTGTGGGACGGAGAGGCCGGATCGCCGGTTTTCAGCGCGTTCTTCGCCACCTCGGTGAGATCGGTCATCTCATCGTAGCGGTGCCAGAGCGAATACTGGTTCTCGATATTCTGCGACTCGGGGATGAAGACCGGCGGGAAGCCGGGCATCTCGGAGCGGGCCTCGGGCATATAATAGGCCAGGAGCGAGCACATGCCGTAGCTGCTGCCAATCAGGAAGACGGGCTTGCCGTTCTTTTGCTCGTAGTCCTTGCGAAACTCCCCCACCTGCTCGCAGGCACTCCGCCAGCCCAGGAGCTTGCCCCCTGGATCGTAGTCGTAGCTCCAGTGAATCCCGGCACTGCGGACGAGATCGGTATTGAACATGAGCGTGGTGAGGAGGATGCCCAGCCCGAGCGCGGAGCCGGCAAACCAGCGCGCCCAGACCTTCGCATCGCCCAGCTCGATCCAGACCGCCACGGCGAGAATCCCCAGGCTCACAAAGCCGGGGGCGGTCCAGTTCGGCTCGCCCGCATGCTTGAAGGCGAGGAGGAAATACATCACCAGCAGCGGCAGGGAAAAGGCGAGCAGGTAGCGCACCTTGAACTGAATCTCCGCCCGCGGCCAGGCACGGTAGATGGCAAAGAGCAGGCCGAAAAAGATGAGCGGCGAATAGACCCCGGCATGCTGCCCGAAGTAGTTGAGAAACTCGGAGGGATGGATGCCGAACGGCGTATTCAGGTTCCCGCGATCGCTCAGATGCTCGATGGTGATCCACTCGTGCTGTGAGTTCCAGACGATGGGCGGCAGGGCGAAGGGAATGAAGGCGCCGAGCAGCATCCAGAATCCCGGCCGGAGCAATTCGCGGCGATATTTTCGGGTCAACGCCAGCACGAGAATAATCGAAACGACCTCGACCACGTTTGTGTATTTCGCGAGGAAGCCCACCCCGATCAGGACGCCGGTGAGCGGCCAGAACCAGGAAAATTGCGGGCTTTTTTCCAGCGCCATCCAGAAGGTGAAAAGAGCGGCCGTCCAGAAGAAGATCGAGAGCGGATCAATCGTCATGACGATGCTGCCGACATTGAAGATCGGGATGCAATTGATCATCAACGCCGTCCAGACCGCGACGCGCTCCCCATAGAGACGACGGGCGAGGAAGAAGAGCAGCAGGCTCGTTCCCAGGCCGCACATCGGGCTGAAGAAGCGGATGGCGGAAACACTCGGGCCAAAGAGTTCCGTGGCCAGCCGGATGGCAAAGGCGATACCGGGCCCTTTGCTGAAGTAGGCCCAGTCGAGGCGCTGCGACCACTGGTAGTAGTAGGCCTCATCGGCGGAGAGCTCGATCTGGCCGGTGAAGACGAGCCGGAGCGCAGTGAGCAGCGCGAGAAAGATCATCACCCAGGTGCTGCGGCTGGTCCAGAGCGGGGATTTTTCGACCGGTGGATTCATGCGGAAAGAGGCTGGCGAAGATTCGGATGCGCGGCAAAGCTCGCCGGGAGAAAACGCGGGCCGAGACGCTTCCAGAGCGTTTCCGCCAGCCACAGGCAGAGCAGCCCGAGGCCGGTGGCGAGGAGCGCGCTGATGAAGACATCGCTGGGAAAATGGGAGCCGACATAAATCCGCGACCAGGCGACCAGCGAGGCCGGGAGGTAAAAGAGCCAGCCGAAGCGGAAAAACAGGGTGGCGATGAGGGCCATCGAAAAGTTATTGAGCACGTGGGCGGAGGGGAATGAATTGCCCCGGGCGGCCATGTCGGCCTGGGTGGAGATGCGGATTTTGAGCGGCTTGAAAAGCGCGCGGTAAATGGGGCGGGTATGGGCCAGCTCCACCTGGCGCACGCCGACGTAAGATTCGTGCGGACGGGGACGATGCACCAGCGACTTGAGCGGGCCGGCCAGCGTATTGACGACAATCAATGCCAGCACCATGACCCCCAGCATGGCCCGGGCGCGAAAACCGCCCCAGAAGGCCAGCGCCAGCGCCCCGATGACCAGGGGTGGCAGCCAGAAATCGAAGCTCGACATGATACTCATGAACAAATCCAGCGACGGCGACGTCCACTGTTTATTGATGAGAAAAAGAAGCTTCTGTTCCATGGCTGAAAGAGGGATGGTTACGACGATGCACCGACAAGTAAAGGCGGGAATTATCCGCACCCTGCTCGCGATCGCAACCGGCAGCCTGTTGACTGCGACCTGCGCCCGGGCGCAGGAGGCGCAACCCGAGGGCGCGGCCATCCTGCAACGGCTGCGGGACAACGAAATGCAGCAGCACCGGACCCTGGCCGGCGAGCTGCGCAATGGCTCCAAGCTGTTCCCGTTTCAACTCGCGCTGAATGGCGGCACGATCCTTTATCAATTCACCACTCCCCCGCCCTACACGCTGGCCGTGCACCTCGGCAAAAACAGCTCGCAACTGGACGAGGTGACGCTGGATGGGAAGACCCGGGTGGCGGGCACCGATTTTGCGACGCTGGTGCGCGGCACGGATATTTCCTTTGAAGACGTGGCGATGCGCTTTCTCTACTGGCCCGACGCGAAGGTGCTGGGCGAGGAGAGCAAAACCTTGCGCAAGTGCTGGAAATTACAGGTCGCACCGCCGAAGGGCGTGAACTCCGTCTATGCCTCGGTGGTGTTGTGGATCGACGAGGAATCCGGCGCGATGATGGAGGCGCAGGCCTACGATGCCAGCGGCAAGCCCGCCACGGCGTTCAAGCTCATCGAGCCCCAGATGATCGGCGGCGTGTGGCTGCCCAAGAAAATCCGCATCCAGCGGATGAAGGATGGGGAGCCGATGGATGGCTCGCCCACTTATCTGATCATCGACAAGGTGATTGATAAATAGGGCCGGGCGGCGGCGTTATCGCTTCTGCTTTTTCTCCGGGGTGCTGGTTCCAATCTGGACATTCTGCTCATCCAGCAGCGTGCCGGTGGCGACCCAGAGCTGAACCAGCGACACATTCATATCTGCGACGGCGGAAAGCTCGCGCACGCGGGCGTCGTCGAGTTTCTTTTTCTGGTCGATGACATCGAAGCTGGAGAGGAGCCCCTGCTCGAGCTCGCCATTGGCGATCTTGAGGGCCTCCTCGGCGGCGCGGGTGGAAGTTTGCGCCGCAATCACCCGCTGGCGGGTGGTTTCGATGTGGCTGAGGGCGGCATCCACGTCGTACACGACCTTCATTTCCGCCTGCTTCAATTTCACGAGGGCCTGGGCCTTTTGCGCGACGACCTGGTCGTAGGTGGCTTTGGCCTGCCGGTTGCCGATGGGGAACGCCACCTCGATGCCGCCCACAATCGCCGGGGTCTCGTTCTGCAGCGCCTTCAGAATGCTGGTATCATAGCCTGCGCGCAGCCCGTTCACCCCATAGCTGCCGATCAAATCCACATTGGGATACAACTGGTTTTTGGCATAACGGATGCGCAGGCTTTCACGCTCCACCCCCTTCAAGGCGGCCTGGTAGTCGTAGCGATACTGGAAGGCATTGTGCAGCAACTCGTCGCGCGTCCGGTCCGGCAGCGGCATTTCATGCAGGCCGGTCACCGGGTCGAAATCGCGGCCATTGTCCTGGCTCATGTCGCTGAAGAGCTGCTGCTTGAGGGCAAACTGCTGCTGCTTGAAATAATCCTGCGCCTCGAGCAGATCACCCTGATCCGAGGAAACGGCGACCTCGGCCTGCCGGACGTCGATCGGCGACATGAATCCCAACTGCAAGCGGCGACGGTTCTGATCGAGCAGCTTTTGATCGCCTTCCACCGACTGCTCCTTGAGCCGCACATTTTCCACGGCGAAGAGCATTTTGTAATACGTCGTCATCACCCCGGCGATGGTATCAATCACCTTTCCCCGCCAGGTGAGCTCCGAGATTTCCTTGCTCTTCTGGGTGATGCGAATCCCGGCGAGGGTGGCATCGGGGCCGAAATCCTTCAACAACGGCTGGCGCACTTGCAGGCCCAGAAAGGACTGATACTCGGGCGAGAACAATGAATAGTTGGGGTCTTGATTGAGAGTATTGATCAGCTGGTCATCTTGAAACGTCAGCGAATACTGCGTTCCCAGCGAGGTCTTGCCCTGCAATGAGACATGAAACTGGTAGTCATTTTCGGTGTAAACCCGCTGGAGACCAGCCACGCGACTGGTCGCGACATATTGCGCGGCATTCTGCGGGGTACGCGTGTTCAGATACTCCGCCAGCAAGTCAAACTTCGGATCGAAATCACCAAACGCGCCCCGGTGCTGGGCGTCGCTGATCACCACGTCCAGATTGCTCGACTGGATGTCGAGGTTGTTCTTCAACGCGAGGTGAATCGCCTCCGTCATGGTAATGGGGTCGGAATCCGTTTTCGCAGGCGGGTTGTCGGCAGCGAAGGAGTGGAGCGTGACCAGAGTTGCCAGCGCAACGGAGGCGCGGAAAGCGGAGCGAAGATGCATGGGGTTCAAAAACGGTAATCGAGACTCAAAAGATCAAGCAGGGACTGGTAGAGCAGCCGGCCAAAGGGATGACGACCCGCATCGACCAAAGCGCGGCCCGTCATGCCCGGGCGGAGCACGCCATCCTGGTTTTCCACCTCGACCACCGCCTCGTAGGTGCGATCCAGCGGGATTTCCTTGCCCTGTGAGTTCAAGCCGGTGCGGACATCGCCCTCGCGACGCTCGGAGAGGCCGGCGGGAATATCGTTGAGCAAATAGACGGCGGGATCTTCTTCAATGACCCCTTTCACGACGACGGCGGGGTAGGCCGAAAGCTTGATCGCAACCGGCTGGCCTTTTTTCACCCAATGCACCTCATGTTCGGTCAGGGGGACTTTGATCCGCATTTGGGCCAGCGGCGCGACCTTGGTAAAGAGATCGCCGGTCCTCAACATTTCGCCCACCCGCGTTTCCAGATCGCGGTCCAGCACCGTGCCTCCGGACTTGGAGCGGAGAACCAGTTCGTCGCGATCGCGCTTTGCCTGGGCCAGTTGGGCCTCATCCTGCGTTTTTTCTTCCTGCGCCTCGCGCAAATCGGAGGGTTTGTCGGCGCCCATGGCCTGAGTGATGGCCACTTCATCGGTTTTCACCCGGTTCATCGCGGCGGCGTACTGGCTCTCGACTTCCCGATTTTCCAGCAGGGCCAGCGGGGCGCCGGCAGGAACGATCTGCCCCTCGTGGACATAGACTTCCTTGATCTTGCCGATCACATCGGCGCGGACGGTTTCGGGGTTGGCCAGTTCCACCACCAGCGACCGCTGGATCACCAGCTTCGACGGCCAGAAACAAAGCAATCCCAGCAACCCAACGGCGACGGCGCCAATCATCGAGAGCCGGCGCAGGCGGCCACCGGGGTTCCAGTCTTCAGCGTTCAATTTGAGTTCCTTAAAAAATCCAAGCAACGGCACAATGACCCACGCTACCAGAGCGAGGGTGGAAAGGAAATTGGACAAATCCTCCAGTCCATACGGCTTCAGGTGCGGCGCCATGTAGGCGGTGAGCTTGTAGATGACCCAGTAGCCGTAAAGAAAGGACAGAATCGCGTAGATGTAGAAGACCCAGAAGCGGCGCTTGGGCAGCGGCATGCGGGCCAGTGTGGGGTCCTCGCCGATGTTGCCAAAGAGCAGCTTTTTCACCTGATAGCTGATCAGCGCGCGGGACTTGGTCTGCAAATTGGGCACCTCCATCAAATCGGTGAGGATGTAATAGCCATCGAAGCGCATCAGCGGATTCGCATTGAAGAAGATGGTGGAGACACTGGCGATAATGATGACGTTATAGAGCACCATTTGCAGGTAGCCCGGCTGGACGAGCGCCCAGGCAAAAGTGGCGAAGGAGGCGATCACCAGCTCGACGTAAATCCCCGCCGCGGAAATCAACACCCGGTGCATGCGATTGGGCATGACCCAGCAATCGCTCACGTTCACGAAAAAGTAGGGCGTAAACACGAGCATCATCGCTCCGACCTCATGCACCTCGCCGCCAAAGTGCTTGCAGGTGAGGCCGTGGCCCAACTCGTGGATGGACTTGATGATGATGGTGAGCACCCACATCAAGGCCAGATTGTTGACGGTAAAAAAGCGGGCCATGAGCGCCTCCGCCCGGTCGAGGTGATGGACAAAGACGAAGGCTGCAATCGTCACCAGCACCACGCAAACCCAGTGCGTCTGCCGGGTCCAAATCCACGCCAGCGGGCGCGCCATCCGGCCAAAAATCACATCGGGATCGAAGACGGAGAAACGGGCAAAGAACAGCTTGTTGGCAAACTGGTAGAGGGAAAACTTTTTCTTCTGCCGGGCGCGCACGCTTTCGTAACGCTGCTTGAGGCGAACCCCTTGCACGCTCAAAAACTGGAGCAGGGCGAGATCGTTGGAGAAGCGCAGCAGGCGCTCGTTCAACTCCTCCTCGGAATATTCCAGCAGGACGTGGGGAAAGAGTTTGATGAAGGTCTCGCGAATCTGACGAAAGGTCCGCTTTCCATCGAAGAGGGTCGCGAGCCGGTAGTCCTCGGCGCTGAGCCGGAAGTACTGCAGCGAGATCGGGTCCTTGATGATGTAGAAGGTCCGCCCCTCAAACGTCTGCTTGTTGATCACCAGATCAGAGCGAAGCGGGGGAAGGACAATCTCCTCCCGGGCCTGCTGCTGTGCGGTGGTGGTGGCCGACATGGCGCTTAATTGGCGGCAAGGGTCTGGTCAAAATCCACCTCGGCGCGCATCCCCGCCTTGATGACGTGATCGGGGTTGTCCACCAGCAATTTCACCCGGAACAACCCGCTGGCCGCGTCGATGCGCGGGTCCATGAAAGCAACGGTGGCCGTGAACTTCGAGTGGTCCTCCAGGACGGGGACTTTGATCTCGATTTTTTCGCCGGCATGGAGTTTTTGCATCCACTTCGGATCGAGGTAGAACTGCACGTACACCTTGTCGATGTTTACGACGTCGAAAAGCTTTTCGATGCGGTCGGTGGCCTCCCCTTCCTCCTTGTACTTCTTTACCACGATGCCATCGAGCGGGGAGCGGATGGACTTTTGCTCCAGCAGCACCTGGGCCGCTTTATTGCTAATCTTTGCCACCTCGAGATCGGTCTGCTTGTCGAGCGTGGAATCCTTGCTGACCATCTTCTCCTTGAGCAGCTGCGCCATGCCATCGGCGGCGAACTCGGCCCGTTTGATCCGCTCGGCCGAGGCTTCCACTTCCAGTTCTTCGCTATCACTGACGAGCTGGGCCAGCAGTTCCCCTTTTTTTACCTGATCCCCTTCATCCACCTTGATGGACTGGATAATATCCTGGGTATTTGGCGGGGAGCTGATGCTCACCTCCTTGAAGGGAAGAACCAGCCCCTGCACCGGCTCCGCGTGCAGCGCAGACAACGACGAGAACAGCAGCACCACCGTGAGCGCGGGGTGCCGGAATGAAGAACGGAAACTCATGGAACGTAATCGAGCAAGGGATGGAGTTGGAACCAGCGCCGGATCTTTTGCAGCCAGATGGAGCCGCGGAGATGGGTTCCGATATTAATCTTGGCCTTTCCGGTCAACCCGGGGCGCATGCCGCTGCGTAAATCCTCGGGAATGGGCGGGTTTTTGATGGTGATATACAAAATCGTCTCGCTCTCGCTCTGATAGGCGGCGGCACTGATCTGCTGACGGTTAAATACCGTCGCATGCAGGGCATGGGAGGATTGGGAGTACAGCCAGTAATCCACGGGCAACCCGCTGGGGCCGGAGCGATCCAGCGCCGTCTCCACCCAGCCGATGCTTTTCTCGGGGGCGTTAATGACCAGCTCCCAGTCATTCAACGAGGCGATCTCCGCAAAGGCGGTTCCGGCCTGGAGGTATTCGCCCACGTGCAGCTTCAGATCCTTCGTCATCACCACGCCGTCCATCGGTGCCCGCAAGGTGGCACTTTCGATATCCCGGCGCAGGCGGGTCTCTTCCGCAGCAGAAGTGGCCGCTTGCAGCAGCGCGCCCTGCGCCGAGGCTTCATCCAGCAGCGGGGCCGCGCGGTAACGGTCGGCTTCGGCCAGATAGCGACGCTTTTCCTGGATGGCGGAATCGAGCTGGGTCTGGAGCCGCGAGGTATCCAGCTGGGCGAGCGGCTGCCCTTTGGTGACGTGGTCGCCTTCGTCCACCAGCACCTTTTCCAGCCGGCCTTCGACTTCGGGGGCAACCGTCAGGTGATGCGCCGACGAAACGGTGCAGTCCGCGGTGACCGTCCAGTCGATGGGCCAGAGCAGGAACAGCAAAATCAAAAATGCCACCACTCCGGAACGGAGAAGGACACGCCGTTTCCGCTGGCCGGTGAGAATTTCGTGACCGTGACGGAGCGCGCGGGTGGCCTTGAGGAAGGGCAGCGTCTGGTAATCGCGGGCGGCGATCAAAGCGCGACTGGCATGGCCGCCGATCCACTCGGCCATTCGATGGGAGGGCACGGATTCCCCCTGGCGCTGGCCGGCGGCGAAAAACCCTTCCGACGTGCTCTCGCAGAACAACGCGCCCACCACTTCATTCTCCACATTCAGCAGGGGTTGAACCGCCGCCGAGACGACGTGGGAAAGCTCGAAATACGAAAGATCGACCGCATCGGTTCGCGTGAGCGCGAGCTCGGTGCCTTCGGCGGCTGATCGCTGGGACTCCGCCCGCTCCAGCAGTTCCTTTTTGCTGAGAATTTTCAGGGTCTCGCCGTGGTGGGTTTCCACAAAGGCGGTCATTGCCTTTACCATGGCGCTCTTTTGCTCCACGGTTTCCTGGCCCGAGATGGCCAGCGTCCGCCATTGATCGCCTTTTTTAACAAGCACGGCACAACGCTCGCAACCGAGCAGGTCGCGACCGTAGTTCACCGTGAGCCGGGCGACTTCCAGCGCATCGAGCGTGCCGACGATATCCGCGGTAAACCGGAGCAGGTGTTGCAGGCGCTGGGTCTCCAGGACCAAGTTGCCCAGGCGCCGCGATTGCAGATGCTGCTCCACATGAGTGGCCAGCGATTGCAGGAAGGTGACGAATTCCGCGTAATTATTCACCGCCACGTAGGGCTGCAACCAGACCTGCAGGACGCCAACGGTCTGCTCCTTCGTCACCAGCGGAACGTGCAGGAAGGGATAGGGAGTGCGGTTGTTGAGCCCCTCGGCCACATCCCCGGCATCGCCCTGCGAAGGCACGAAGATGACGGGACGGCGGGTCTTCACCACCTCGTTCAAGATCTTCAGCATCGAGGTGCGCTGCCCCTCGTCGCTCTGAAACAGGCTGCTGGCGAACTCGACCTGCGCACAGAGTTGAAACTCCGGCTGCTGATCCTGCGGCCGCACTCCCACCAGCCAGACCGCGCCGCCTTTGGCGTCACAGGCAGAAGCCACCCGGTCGAGGTATTTTTGAAAAAACTCCTCGCTCGACAGTTCTGACTTTGCCAAGACGGCAATCTCCTCGATCAGCCGTTGAATACGGCTGCGCGTGGCTTCCAAGCTGGTTTCATTGGCCATGATCGCTTTCAGTGACGCTTGAAATCAGCGCCGGGTCAAGTGAGAGCTATCAGCTCAGAACGTAAATAAGGCCGGTGGGCACGTTGCTTCCATCCGTATTCTGAATCGGGCTCTTCACGATGATGGCCCCGTCAATCAATTCACCACCCAAAACCGGGGCATTGATAATCGAGACACCATCAGTATCAATATACTGAAGACCAGTGGGAGCCTTATCCGTACCGATGGGGGCAGTGAGCGAGACATGGATGTTGGTCGCGCTCTGGATGGAAGCAAGCCGATCCACGCTACCTGCAACCATGGACATGATGGCCCGGGCGGTAAGGTTGGTGACCGAACCGTTGATCCCCAATGAGACTGGTTGGTCGCCCTTCACACGGCCTGCCGCGCCAACTACCAGACCGACGTTTCCATCGGAGTCGGAAATCGTCGGTGCCGAGAAGCCATATGGATCGGCAGCATAGTTTACCGCGGTATCGTGTACTGTGGAAAAGTAAGTTGCGGTGCTGCCATATGGCGTGCTTGCCGTCACCCCGTACGCTTGAATGGGGGTGGTAGAATCCGTATTTCCCACCGTTCCAGCGAGCGTGACGTTGGTGATCGAACCCCCGGTGCCCACATGCTGCTTCTCGCTTGGGTCGGAGGTGCCATAATTGATGGTACTTCCACCGTTGCCAGCGATGAGGTCCACGCTGGTGGTCACACTCCCCCCCTGAGTAAAGTTGGTGATGGATCCGCCGTTGCCACCGACGCCATTGGCGTTACCAAAGGCAGCCATGGCGGCAATGCTGGCATTGGTATAGAAACCTTCGGAAACAAGCTTGGCCGCAGTAGAGGCATAGGCATCGCCACCAGCACCGGCAGCGACCAGGACCTTGGAACTGCTGGCGACCGCAGTAGAGGCGTTGGCGGTCGAGTTCAGCACATTGCCACCCGCACCACCTTCAATGAGGCCATTGCCGCCAGCCCCGGCTCCGAGAATAATACCGCCTCCAACGGCCGACACTTCCGCAGCAATGATATTGCCGCCAATCCCCCCCACCCCGCCATAGCTCTCGCCACCATTACCAGCCAAAAGCACATCGGCCTCACTGGATGAGGTGCTTGTGTTATAAGCAATGCCGACGCTCTGCGCCTTGGAAATGCTGCCGCCCGCGCCGCCATTCCCACTAATGCCACTTCCACCATTGCCAGCCACCACCGTGAATATCTCCGGCAGAGTGGTCTGGGTGGGATTATTGATAAAAGAGGTAATAGAACCACCCATACCACCAGTGAGACCATTGCCACCATCACCAGCGTGCAGGGTAATGAAACCACCGAAACCATTATAAATACTAGAAGGCGAAGAATTAAGAATACTGCCGCCGTTACCTCCCAAACCAGCGGCTGCATCACCACCCGCGCCTGCTGTGTATTGCAACAATGACCCCACAGCGAGTAACATTTGGGGCAAGTAGCTGCTAATCGTTCCACCAGCGCCGCCTGCAACAATACCATTGCCACCCGCACCCGCAACCAGCGTCAACCCATAACTCTTGGAGTCGGGATTCGACAAGTTGTGATTTCCGGTGACAGAGCCGCCAGCCCCACCAATGCGGCCCGATCCCCCATCGCCGGCAATAAGAGTCACCCCACCGCTGATTACGCCATTTACAGCCACAATATCTCCGCCGAAAATAATGTTATTCGAGAATGATCCCCCATCGCCACCCTTGGCCCGAATGGAGTCACCTCCGTCGCCGGCAACCAGAATGGCCGGAAGATAATCAACCGTGCTGACGCTAGTATCGTAGGTGATTTTGACGCCCGTGATAGCGCCTCCGTTGCCACCAGCAAGGAACCCGGATCCGCCAACACCGGCCGTAAAGAGAAATCCACTGAAATTTTTCCCAGTACCACTATTGACTGAAGTGGCAAAAGCGCTGCCGTCCACGCTTATCGCCCCAAGGGTATCCCCCCCAAATGAACCACCGGCGCCGCCAGTGCCAATGGTACTGTTGCCACCGTTGCCGGCGGTGAGGGTAAGGCTTGCGTTTGGAGTGAGATCATCCAGGATGACATCGGTTCCCACCGTGGAGTCGAGAATTCCTGAAACCGCCGGGCCGCTGCTTCCATCCGTTCGGGTTCCCGTCGGTAGGGCATCAAGCAAGGTAATAAAGCCCACCGTGCCCACTCCGGCACCAGTGGCATCCGAACGATAGGTATCGAATACGGCGAAAACATTCCCATTCGCGTTTGCCGTAGCCCCCAGATCATTGATGCTGCCTACTTGCGTGCCGCCATTCATGGTCGGAGTGGTAATCGTGCCGCCGTAAGTATCCGCCTGCACGCTGATGGTGTAAACGACTGCGTGGGTAAGGCCGGCCAATGTTTCCGTTCCGTAAATAGCGAGGACGGAACCCGCGGTATCCCCAGAAGTAATCGCCAAGCCCGTGGGGTTGAATTCCGTATCACTCAGCGGCGCATGCGTGCCATCATTGGCCACCAGATGAATGCCCGCCTGCTGTCCGGTCCCGGAAGCGATGGTAAAGCCACCGGCGGTTCCATCGCCTTGGTAGATCACTAGATAACCCGCCGGTGCTTTGGTAAGAACCGCGATATCGCCAAACGAATCACCATTCAAATCGCCGACGGTAAATCCACCAAACGTAGCATTCGTAAGGGTAATGTTTGGACTATTGCCCGCAGGAAGTTGACGGTTTGTATCCACCTGCCCGAGGGATTCGGTGAAAACGGTGGCAGGGTGGAGAACCGTGGCGGTAGCATCGGTAATGAACTCTCCCTGGCTGAAATCCAACACTTGGAAGAATTTTTGCCCAGTCACGCCAACGAGCAACACGTCCGAATCGGCGGCTCCAAGGCCAGCAGCTTGAAGTTCAACGGTCCCATTGGCGTGAAGTCCAACCACGTAAACCGGATCGTAATTTAAACCGCTGGCGGCATCCGCACCGAAGTTGGCGAAGAAGTGTCCATGGCCATCGCCCTGCAAAACCAATAGGACATCGTACAGCACACCGGTATTTATCGTGGTAAAGGTGGCGGTGACGGCGATATCGGTGATACCATCCTGATTGAAATCGCCCGTAACGAGTTGGGTGATCGGGGTGCCAGTGATCTCGAAGGAGTCGCCAGTGAAAGCAGGATCAGGGGTATTGAAGAGGACTGGAAGCGGATTAAGCTTGCCACTGCTCATGCCGTCAAAACCTCCGTTCTTCCACTTGCCAAGGTACACCTCCACCGAGCCGGCCGTACTATCTCCGGAAGACAAACCCACGGCAATATCGGGATGACCATCGCCATTAAAATCGCCGACAGAGATCTGGGACGGAGTCCCCGCAACGTCCAGATTAACCCGGGTAAACCCGCCGGAGCCGTCACTCAACTCCACGATTACTTCGCCGGGATTCTGGGCAATATATGCATAGTCACCAGTGCCGTCGCCATTGAAATCAACCGGCAATACGCGCCCCAGATTCGCGCCATTGGTCGTTGTGTAGGGATCGCGCCAGGTCGCGACGACCTGCAAGCCGCCGCTCACAGTAGTGGGGCTGGGGCTGGTGAAGGTCAGCGTTTTAAGGCTGGCCCCCTGGCCGCCAGCCTTGAATCCATTGCCACCATCGCCCATTTTAATCAAAACATCGCCGAAGATGTTCATCGTTCCCAAGGAAATGTGGCCGCCATTTCCACCACTACCAGTCAATCCGACCCCGCCCGTACCAGACTGGATGACTACTTTGGTGGTATTGGAACCTAAATCTTCAAAGGAGAAGATCGAGCCACCATCTCCGCCATTGAATCCATCGCCGCCATTACCGGCTTTGATCGTGTAGCCACCAGCAGTATCACCACCGATTACAACATCGGCAATGTTCCCGCCACGAGCACCAAAGCCACCGTTACCCGCATACAATCCCCCAAGATTGAAGGCGACTGAATTAGCGTCGCCAATCACTCCGGTGCTTGTCGAATGCACGCCATAAATGTCGCCTCCCACCTGCCCGGTGGCTGGGGTAAAAGTAACTAATGTCCCGCTAACGTTCTGGGCGGTATTCGAATTAACGGAAAGATCGGAAACGCCGAAACTAAAACTTTCGCCAGAAGCAGCTGTTCCAGTACGGATATCGCCAATGATGGGCGTGGTGGCCTGGTAGCTGTGATAACTGGAACCATTAACAAATACACTCGCCTGCTCGGCAGCACCGCTGGTATCAATGATTAATCCATTTAAGCCGTCCGAAGTGCCAAAACCTGCGCCAGCGTAGATGCTACCATAGATGGAGTAACTACTGGGAGCGAGGTGCTTGTCCATCTGACTGATCGTCTGCGTCCCATACAAATCGCTCGTGACGAGCGATCTCATGTCAATTAAATCAATCGTGCTTCGCAACAACACCTGACCATCGCCACCCAGAAGCGGGTTATTATTCGAGGCATTGCCATCGGAATCCGACAGCGTCATCCCGCTGGTCAGGTTGGTCACAATATCCCCATGGATATCCACGAAAGAAATCAACTCCAACCCATTACCGGCAGCGATGCCGGTAATCTCATTGAAGTCCACTTGGCCATTCTTGTTGAGGTCGGTGTTAAAGACCAGGCACGAACCACTCTCTACATAAAGCAAATAGGTGCCATTGCCGTTGCCGGAGGAATCATGGCCGGAGGAAGTGCTTAAGGTCTCGCCGGCGAACAGTTTCGTGGGAGTGTTGGCTACCGCGCTAACGATATTTTTACCAACATTCCCCACTGGTGAAATCACCGAGGCAGGGGCAATGCGTGATTCCAAGATTTCCACGCAACCGAAAGACTGAAAAGGTTTGAATGTCATATTTACTGGGTGGGAATTAAACGTTGCTGGCATCTTCGAGAACGATCTGACCGCTGGAATTATACGTAAGCACCGCTCCAGCAGTGAAGTTGCGATTGTTGGTGATCTTGGCCGCCGCGATCAGACCGTCCACCGGGGTGCTGCTTGAGTTCCACAACACCGGAGTCGTGGAAGTATTAGTTTGCAAAGTGCTTGTGGAATCGAGGTATTGGAATTGATAGGCATCGGATCGAGCTGAATCAGACACCCCGCCGACGATATTTGCGGTGTCGATATTAGTATAAGCACCGTTGCTGTCGAACGTGGGTACTGTTAAGCCGTTCAGGTAAATCTTATCCGCCACAGCCACCAGATCGGGACTCGCACCTTTGCCCGCCACAATGGCAGCGATGGCATTCGCCGTGACAGAGATCACGCTACCGTTGCTGCCACTGGCATTCGCTCCGCTGCCACCAACCCCGGCAAAAATACCTCCCATTGTACTGTAGCCATAACTAATGCCGTCGCGGACGCCGATATCCAAGTTTCGAGCGTGAATTGCAGTGACCGAACCCCCGGCTCCACCTACCAGTGCACCGCCACCGCCATTGCCCGCAGCGATGCTTCGGATAAGGGTGGATGGATCAACCCCACTGGTCTTGCCATTGCTTCCCAAAACCGTTACCCCGGATACTTTTCCGCCATCGGCTCCGACCTTGGCCGAAGTTGCATCCGAAGCGTCGCCGGCCGCAATCGTTACGACGGCAATGTCCGAAGGAACATCATTACTCGGATCGTAATCCCCCAGAAGCGTCACATTAGTAACCGAACCACCGGCCGCGCCTTTCACAGAAGAACCGGAAACACTTCCCGCCGCAATGGTGGTATTGCCAAAACGACCGATATAACCCGTCAAACCATTGATCGAACCGCCTGCACCGGAGGTGGTGTGGTCTGTGGAAACTGAGCCATTTCCAGCAGTAATCACCGTTGTTCCAAAAGGCGAAGTAGCGAAGTTACCACCCGAGAAGCCGACTGATGTCACATTACCTCCAGCGCCGCCGTTCGAGCCATTGCCCGCAGTGATCGTCACATTGTTTTCACCCAGCACATTTACGCTTGAAATCGAGCCGCCGATGCCCGCCTTCGCACCACTCGCGCCAGCGTCGCCAGCAATGGCAGAAGTGTTGCCGTCGAATGATTCACCCGAAGCGTTCCCAATCCCACCACCATTTCCCGCATGCCCCACTGTGGCGTCGCCACTGCCACCCGCGCCAGCTTGGAGCAGCACATCGCCAGTCGCAATGGAGGAGACATTCAACAGCGAGCCGCCAGCGCCACCATTACTACCACTGGCACCACCGCCTGCACCTGCCACAAGAGACGCTGTGGCGTCCGCCGAGTTTACGGAACCTTCATTAATGAAGGAAACGGTATCAAAACCACCTCCAACACCACCCTTGCCTGCGGAGGCGCTGCCACCGCTGCCAGCGGTGGCACTGAGGCTTACGTTTTCGGTTTGCGATTTGATCAGGGTAATCGAACCGCCAGCACCACCATGCGTGTCCCCAGCGCCACCATCCCCTGCGCGCATGGTAAAGTAGCCACCGTTAGTAACGAGCGTCTGCGTAGTTACGATAAAGTTGGAAATCGAGCCACCAGCACCACCAATACCATTGGTGGAATCACCGCCGTTGCCCGCTGTATTGGAACTACCCGCGTTGATAATCAAGCCCATCTGGGTGCTATCGGAAAAATCCGAATCCCCGAAGCTGGCATCCTTAATAGATAGATTAATCACATTTCCGCCATTGCCCGCCTTGCCATTTTGGGTGTCTCCGCCATAACCAGCATTCAGAATCGTGGAATTATTGATGATCGTGCTCACATTGCTGGAGCCCACGGTGATGCCATTTAACGATCCTCCGTTGCCGCCGGCATCCACACCTTTCGAGCCGTTGCCAGCATCAGCCTCCACTTGAAAGCCGATCATCGTCAACGTATTCACCGAACCACCTGCAGCACCCTTGCCCGCAGTGACACTGGTCACACTACCGCCATCGCCTGCCGCAACCAGAAGTTGTGCCGTGGTCGCCGAGTTGTCAAAATTGTTGGCCTTCACGTTGATCACGCTGCCACCTTTACCGGCATTTCCATCAAGCGTGGAACCACCATCCCCGGCCTGCACCACCAGCTCATTGGTAACCGACGAATCATCCGGAGTGGAGATCGAGATCTGGGAATTGCTGATCGAACCACCCGCACCGGCTTTTCCACCGTCACCGCCGCTGCCGGCATGAACAAACACATCGTCGGACAAAAGATTGCTGCTCAGCACTGGGTTGCCTTTTCCAACAATATAACCCACGTGAAGATTGCTGATCCCACCACCAGCTCCGCCTTTATCTGTGCTCAAGCTATTGCCAGCTCCGCCACTGCCAGCCGTGATATTCACGGTATCATTGATGGTCGAATCCACCACGCCGTTTACATACACATTGGCAATACCGCCTCCCGCTCCGCCATTCACATGGCTGGAATCACCAACCCCACCATTACCAGCCTGGAGTGTGAAACCGTCGGAATCCAAAGTGATCGTAATATTGCTCAGCGAGCCTCCTTTGCCGCCAGCCCCACCATCACCTGCCTGGATGAGGCCGGTGTTGGCAATGCTTGCTCCTCCGGAATCTACAAAGCCGATTGAGCCAACGGTGACATTCTGAATATTGGGCCCAGCCTGTCCTGAAAGGGGAGTGATGTTAAAGGCGTTGGTCCCGTTGGCGTTGGTTCCATTGTAATCAATGATATCGCCATTTGCAGCCGTGCCGGTAAGAATCTGCTCGACGTTGCCGACCACCTTTAATTTCTGAATGGCACCACCCGCATAAACGCTGCCGTTGATGCTACCACCTGACACCGACAAGCTCTTGATGCCAAAGTCGTTCAACCCAGTGGAATTGATCGTCACGCCATCCGCATTCAAATCGGTTGCCACGTCACCATTAACCGCGCCAAAAACATTCATCGCGACATTATTCCCCAGCGAGAGGCCGGTAAGCTCACTGGCATCCACCTGTCCATTCGAGTTTTTGTCCACGAAGAATGCAACCACCGTTCCCTTCGTGACGGTAATGAACGGGGTGTACCCTTTACCACTATTAAAAAGATCAATTTTATCTCCCGCATGCAAGGTCAGGTAAAAACCGTCCGTGGTGTCCCCCACCGCCGCAGCAAAACTGGAATTGGAGGCCACTGTGGCGAATGGAGAATCTGCATAGCCTACATTGTGAGGGCTGGCGGAGGCATTTCCGACGAGAATCGTGGCGGGGGCGATGCGGTTTTCCAGAGGTTCGATCGAGAAGGAGGGAGCGCGAAACTTCATGCTGGGCAAATACATAGAAGCGGAAGGTGTTTTTGCAATGGGTTTTTTGTAAACGCCGCGGGACACATCATCATTTTTCCACCGGGGTGGCGTTGCTGTTTCTGGGGGCCGGGTCGGCATCGTTGGCCCAGCGTTGTTTCATTTTTGCCTGACATTGTAAAGCGTCAGCTCATGTTTTTTTTGGAAGGATTACACAGAAAATTCGCGTTCGAAAAAGAGGGGAGTAGCTGGGAGAACAAACTCCGATTCCCAAAAAAAGTTGGCAGGAACACCACGCTGGGCGTTCCTGCCAGAATATTCCTGACGACCCGGGCGGTCGTCGGATGAAAATTTTCTCGGGGCTTTTGCTTAGGGCTGCTTCAGACGCTTGGTCACGTCGAGCTCGATCTCGCCGTACTTGGCTTCATAAGCCTGGATGGTCTGGGTAAGATGGATGCACAGGCGCTTGGCGGCTTCCTGGGTCATGATGATGCGCTGTTCCAGCTTGGCGGGTTCGTCCACGATCTGGCCGTAGAAGTTCAGGTTCATGCCGAAATCAATCACCACTTCATTCGGAGTCTGCGCGATGCGGCAGATATTGGCATAGGTGGATTTCAGATTTTCCTGATCGATGACGGGCATCACGGGGGCGTTTTTGTTGGTATCGTTCATAAGGTGCCGTGCAGTAAAACAGAAGTTGTTACCTCGCCAATGGAATTTTTGGCAAATTTTCGCGACCCGGCCTAATCTCATCGACACCCGCATTCATGGAAAACACTGAGGCCATTCTCCTGCGTCGCACCCGGTTTGGGGACACCAGCTTCATTGTGACCTGGTTCACCCTGGCGCAGGGCAAACTCCAGACCGCCGCCCGGGGAGCGCAGCGCCCCAAAAGCCCCCTGGCTGGCAAGCTGGACCTTTTTTTCGAATGCGAGATCCAGTTCACCCGCGGGAAAAAGAGCACGGTCCACACCTTGCGCGAGGCGGCGCTGCTGACTCCGCACGAACCATTGCGGCGCGACTATCTGGTGGTGCAACTGGCGGCTTACTTTTGCGAATTGCTGGAAACGGTGACTGAGGCCGAGCATCCCGCGCCGGAGCTTTTCGATCTATTGCGACGGGCCTTGGTACACCTGGAAACGAAGCCGGCAAGCCTGCGCGCGATGCTCCACTTCGAGGCGGAGCTGGTGCGCTTGCTCGGGATCCACGGGCAGGAGGGAATTACGCCGGCGGTGGCGATTGGACGGGCGGGGAACCGGCTGCCCAGTTCACGACCGGGGCTCCTCAAGAAGCTGTCGGAGGCGAAGGCCGACCAGTCGGCCATCCCGGACCGATAAAAGCTAGGCCGCCCGCATTTCGCCATTCAGCGTGCTGAGCAGCTGGTGGAAGGTGAAGGGCTTGGGCAGGAACTTGGCCTTGCCGCGGATGGCGGCCAGCGCGTCGTCGCCGGACATGCCGCTGACGACGACGACCTTCAACTGGCTGTTCCGTTCCCGCAGGGCGTTGATGGTGTCGGTGCCGCTCATTTTGGGCATCATCAAGTCCACCATCGCGAGGTCGATCCCGCCATTTTCCTGCTCCCAAATCTCCAGCGCCTCCTGGCCGCTGGTTGCGGTGATCACGCGGTAGCCGAAGCTTTCCAACGTCTCCCGGGTGATTTCCAAAATTGCCGTCTCGTCGTCCACCACCAGCACGGTGCCACTTCCATTTAGGGTCTGGCCGACGGGATTTATCTCGATCACTTGCTCACTGTCCTTGATGGAAGGCAGGTAGATATGGAAGGTCGTCCCCTCGCCTTCGCAGGTCTCGAAATCGACCAGGCCGCCGTGGCTGCGGGCAATCACCATCACGGTGGAAAGCCCCAGGCCGGTACCCTTGCCCTGCGATTTGGTGGTGAAGAAAGGCTCGAAAATTTGCTGCTGCACCGAGAGGGGAATGCCATCTCCGTTGTCCTTCACGCTCAACACGACATAGCGCCCCGGGTTGATTTCCTGATCGCCGCGCTGAAGCGGTTCCTCTACGATCTGGTTGCGGGCGGAGATGGTGATCAAGCCGTCACGATCACCGATCGCATCCCGGGCGTTTACGCAAAGATTCAAGATTACCTGGTGCAACTGCGTATTCAGGCCGTGGGCGGACCACAGGCCGACCGGAATATCGCGCTCCAGGCGGATCATCTTGGGAAAGGTTTGCGAGGCCATCTGATACATTTCCTCGGCCAGCTTTCCAATATCGACCGCGCCGCGCTCGTGCCCAACGTCCCGCGAGAAGGAAAGCACTTGTTTCACGAGGGCGGCCCCGCGTTCCGCGCTCTTTTGCAGGATGTTCAACATGCCGCGATACTCGGGGTCACGCAGCTTTCCATTCAGATAGTTGGACGCCATGAGAATCGGCGACAACACGTTGTTTAAATCGTGGGCGATACCCCCCGCCAGCATGCCGAGGCTCTCCATCTTCTGCACCTGGAGGAACTGCTTCTCGAGCTGCAGTTGCTCCGTCATGTTGGTGTTGATGACCAGGAAGGACTCGGGCAGGCCATCGTCGTCCCGCACGAGCGTCCAGCGGCTTTCCACAATCACCTCGCGCCCCTCGCGGTCGAGCTGGCGCAATTCACCGGCCCATTCCCCGGTCGTGGCCGCGGTGGTCCGGGCTTCGAAGTGCCTGGCCCGTTGCTGGGCATCGAAAAGCTCATGGAAGGCGCGACCGATCATTTCCGCCTTGGTCCAGCCGTAGGCAGCCTCCGCCCCGCGGTTCCAGAAGCGCACGGCCCCATCCAGCTCGATGACCATGATGGCGTCGCGCGCCTTGTCCAGCAGGGCCGCCTGGGCCTGGATCTGCGCCTCGGCGCGCTTGCGCTCGGTGATGTCCTCGACGGTGCCTTCGTAATAGAGGACCGTGCCATCTTCGTCGCGCACGGCGCGGGCGTATTCGGAAATCCAGATCACCGAGCCGTCGCGGCGATAGATCTGCGACTCAAATTTGCTGACTGTCCCCTCCTCCGCCATGATCCGCATGAACTCGGTGCGCCGCTCCGGTTTCACGTAAAGCTGCATCTCGATGTGCGTGAGGTGCTGCATCAGCTCCTGCGGCGACTCGTAGCCGTACATCCGCGCCAGAGCGGGATTCACATTCAGGTAATGACCCGACGGGGTGGACTGGAAGATGCCCTCCAGCGCGTTTTCAAAAATGCTGCGGTACTTGGTCTCGGCCAGCTTGAGCGCCTGCTCGGTGAGCTTTCGCGATGAAACGTCCCGCTGCAAGGCCACAAAATAGATCGGCCGCCCTTCGCCATCGCAAAGTGGCTCGATATTCCACTCCATGTAAAACTCCGAGCCGTTCTTCCGATAGTTGATGATCTCGCCGAAGAATCCCTTGCCCTGCTGCAACCGCCGGTTCATCCGCTCCAAAACCGTCCGATCCGAGCGCGGCCCCTGGAGAAAAGTAGCGGGACGCAATTGCAAATCCTCCAGACCGTATCCGGTCATCTTGGTGAAAGCCGAGTTCACATACAGCACGCGGGGGCCGGGAAAATCGAACTGCACGTCGGTGATCATCACCGATTCGATGCAATGCTCGACGAGTTGCTCCACGGCGGAAAGTCCGTTGCTGAACGCCGAGAAAATCTCCCGCAGCAACGGCGGTTCGTCGAGGTCGGTGGTGGTAATATCCTGGTATGTTGGTCCCTGGTGCATGGCCCTGTGAACACGATGAGTAAGCAATTAAGATGCCCTTCAGTGTAGTTTCTGTAATTTTTTCCTCACAAAAGTTTCTTCATATGAAACCACATGTGTTTCGGCAGGGGTCGGGATGATTTAAGGGATTAATTCCAGAAAAATGGCTCTTTGCAGGGCAGGCGCTCTCTGCCATACCTGCGGAAGACTCCACTTCATGGAAGCGGCTACTCTTAATTGTCCCATGTGCGGCGCGCCCTGCGCCAGCGACGCCAGCGCCTGTGAACACTGTGGCTCCCGACTGGCCACGGTGGCCTGCCCCTCCTGCTTTGGGATGATTTTTCTCGGCTCCAAATTTTGTCCCCATTGCGGGGCGAAAGTGGAACGAACCGAAGCGAGCGACCCCACCCCCAAGCCCTGCCCATGCTGCAAGGCGGCCCTGGCTGCGGCGCGGATTGGCGAAACGAAAGTGAACGAGTGCCCCCGATGCGAGGGATTGTGGATCGATACCGAAACTTTCAATGAAATCTGCGTGGACCGGGACAAGCAGGCGGCGGTGGTAGGCGGCACTCCGGCTCCCGCCTCGACCAATGAGGCCGATTTTGATCCGGCCCGGATCCGCTACCGCCCCTGCCCGGTGTGCTCGGCATTGATGAACCGGGTCAATTTCGCGCACGGGTCGGGAGTGATCCTCGATATTTGCAAGGCGGATGGAGTGTGGTTCGACCGCGATGAACTGCGGCGGATCGTGGAGTTTATCCGCGTGGGCGGGCTGGAAACCTCCCGGGCGATTGATCGCGAGCAATGGGAGGCGGAGCGGAGGCGGCGGTCCAATTCGGTTTCATCGGCTCCCGCTTCGATGGACGTGGATTTGTCACCGGATTCCGTCTTTCACGATCCGTTGAATGCGGGGTCGGTGTTAACGGAGATTATCCGTGCGATTGGATGGTTTCTTTTTCGGTAGGGGCAGTGTGTTGATTAACGCGCCAACCATGGCGTCATCCTGAGCGAAATGAAGCGTAGCGTAATGTAGTCGAACGGATCCCGTCCCAGTGGCAGGCGACTTCACCTGCAATCCACGCCAATCAACCCCATCGAGTTGAGAAATCCGCAATCAAAACCACCGGCCACCAGGACGGGATTTGTCGTGGGATGAGTTGGACAAGAAGTGCACGACATCTCCGCTTCGCTTCGATTCTCGACGTCGCTGCGCTTTGCTCGGGATGACGTCGTGGTAGGGGCGGTTGAGGGGAATAAAAAAAGCCGGATCGAAATCCGGCTTTTTGGGAATGATTTAATTGGCTCGTTGGTGGCGAACTACGGAAGCTCCGTGTTGCCCATAAGGTAGCGGTCGCACTCGCGGGCGGCACCACGGCCTTCGTTGAAGGCCCACACCACAAGGCTCTGGCCACGGCGGCAGTCGCCGGCGGCGAAGACCCCGGGGAGGTTGGTCTTGTATTTGCCGTGCTCGGCCTGGGCATTGGAACGTGCGTCGCGCTCGACCCCGAGGGCTTCCAGCAGTGGCTGTTCCGGCCCGAGGAAGCCCATGGCGAGCAAGACCAGCTCGGCGGGAAGAACCTGCTCGGTGCCGGGGACGTGCTTCGGAATGAACTGGCCCTTGTCGTTCTTCTCCCAGTTCACGCCGACGGTGTGAACGGCCTTCACGTGGCCGTTCTCGTCGCCTTCAAAGTGGGTGGCGGTGCGGAGATAGACGCGCGGGTCGTCGCCGAACTTGGCGGCGGCTTCCTCCTGGCCGTAGTCCATCTTGTAAACCTTCGGCCATTCGGGCCACGGATTGTTCGCCTGGCGATCCATCGGCGGCTTGGCCATGATTTCAAGCTGCACCATGCTGGTGCAACCGTGGCGGATGGAGGTGCCCACGCAGTCGGTGCCGGTGTCACCACCGCCGATGACGACGACATTCTTGCCCTCGGCGTTGATGAAGTTGCCGTTGCGATGATTGTCGAGGAGCGACTTGGTGTTGGCGGTCAGGAACTCCATCGCGAAATGGATGCCCTTGAGCTCGCGGCCGGGGATCGGAAGATCGCGGCCCTTGGTCGCGCCGGTGGCGAGGACCACCGCATCGAAGTTCTTCATCAGATCTTCGGCAGGATAGTTCTTTCCGACCTCGGTGTTGCAAGTAAAGGTGATGCCCTCGTCTTCCATGAGCTTGATGCGGCGGAGGACGACCTCCTCCTTGTCGAGCTTCATGTTGGGAATGCCATACATGAGCAGGCCACCCGGACGATCAGCACGCTCGAAGACGGTCACGAGATGACCGGCCTTGTTCAACTGGGCGGCGGCGGAAAGACCGGCGGGACCGGAACCGATCACCGCGACCTTCTTGCCGGTGCGCTTGGTGGGCGGCTCGGGCTTGACCCAGCCGTTTTCCCAACCGTGGTCAATGATGGAGACCTCGATGTTCTTGATCGTCACCGGCGGCTTGTTGATGCCGAGCACGCAGGAGCCCTCGCACGGAGCCGGGCAGACACGGCCAGTAAACTCGGGGAAGTTGTTCGTCTTGTGCAGGCGCTCCAGCGCTTCACGCCAGAGACCGCGATAGACGAGGTCGTTCCACTCGGGGATCAGGTTGTTAATCGGGCAGCCGCTGGCCATGCCGCTGATGAGCGTGCCGGTATGGCAGAAAGGAATGCCGCAATCCATACACCGGGCCCCCTGCTCCTGGAGCTTGGGGTCGGGCATGTGCAAGTGAAACTCTTTCCAGTCGCGAACGCGCTCGAGGGGCGGGCGGTCGGATGGCAGTTCGCGCAGGTATTCAATAAATCCAGTTGGTTTTCCCATGATCTAATTTCGGTCTTTAGTTTCCCTGTGGTTTTAAAGGCTAGCCGCCGCCAACGCGAGCCACGTCGCGGGAGTTCTCTTCGAACGCCGCCGTCATTGCTTCGTCGCCGCTCAAGCCGGCTTGCTGCGCTTTCTTGAGCGCGGCAATCACCCGCTTGTAGTCCTTCGGCATCACTTTGACAAACTTCGGCGTCATTTCCTCCCAAAGCGCAAGCACTTTGTAGGCTTTTTGGCTCTTGGTGTAGTCGGCGTGCTTCTTGATGAGCTGGCGAACCTCTTCGGCCTCCTCCTCGCCTTCGATCTTCTCGAGGCCGACCATCTGCACGTTGCACTTGGCGGCAAAATCGCCCTCCTCGTCGAGCACATAGGCCACCCCGCCGCTCATGCCGGCCGCAAAGTTGCGCCCGGTTTCCCCGAGCACGACCACGCGACCACCGGTCATGTATTCGCAGCCGTGGTCACCCACGCCTTCGACGACCGTATCCACGCCGCTGTTGCGCACCGCAAAGCGTTCACCCGCGCGACCGCGGAAGTAGGCCTCGCCCTTCGTCGCGCCATAGAGGGCGACGTTGCCGATCACAATGTTTTCCTCGGCCACAAAGTCCGTGATCTCCGGCGGATAAATGATGAGCTTGCCACCACTGAGGCCCTTGCCGACGTAATCGTTGGCATCGCCTTCGATGGTGAGCGTCATGCCCTGCGGCACAAACGCCCCGAAGCTCTGGCCGGCCGAACCGGTGAAGTTCAACTGGATGGTGTCCTCGGGCAGGCCCTCGGCGCCGTATTTCTTCGTCACCTCGTTGCCGACGATGGTGCCGGTGACGCGGTTCAGGTTGATGATCGGCAGCGTGGCAGCAACCTTTTCTCCCTTTTCCAGGGCCGGTTTGCAGATCTCCAGCAGCTTGGTGATGTCGAGCGAACGCTGGATGCCGTGATCCTGCACTTCCGTGCAGTGCAGCCCCACTTCGGGACCAACCTTCGGCTGGTAAAGGATCTTCGAGAAGTCGAGGCCCTTCGCCTTCCAGTGCTCCACAGCCTCACGGGCTTCAAGCAGGTCGGTGCGACCCACCATCTCGGTGAGGGTACGGAAGCCGAGCCTGGCCATCCACTCGCGCACTTCCTGGGCGATGAACTTCATAAAGTTCACCGCATGGGCGGGATCGCCGGTGAAGTTCTTGCGCAGTTGCGGGTCCTGCGTGGCCACGCCCACCGGGCAGGTGTTGAGGTGGCAAACGCGCATCATGATGCAGCCGAGCGCGACGAGCGGAGCGGTGGCAAAGCCGAACTCTTCCGCGCCAAGCAGCGCGGCAATGACCACGTCGCGACCGGTCTTCAACTGTCCGTCGGTTTCCACGACGATGCGGCTGCGCAGGTTGTTGAGCACCAGGGTCTGGTGCGTCTCGGCCAGACCGAGCTCCCACGGAATGCCCGCGTGCTTGAGCGAGGTCATCGGCGAAGCACCGGTGCCCCCATCGAAGCCGCTGATGAGCACCACGTCGGCGTGCGCCTTGGCGACACCGGCCGCAATCGTACCCACGCCCACCTCGGACACCAGCTTCACGTTGATGCGGGCGGCGCGGTTGGCGTTCTTCAAGTCGTGGATCAACTCGGCGAGATCTTCGATCGAGTAGATGTCATGGTGCGGCGGCGGCGAGATAAGCCCCACGCCGGGCGTGGAGTGACGCACCTTGGCCACCCACGGATACACTTTTCCGCCGGGGAGCTGGCCGCCTTCGCCGGGCTTTGCGCCCTGCGCCATCTTGATCTGAATTTCCTTCGCGTTCGTCAGGTAAAGGCTGGTGACGCCGAAACGCCCGCTCGCCACCTGCTTGATCGCGCTGTTCTTGGAATCGCCCTGCTCGTTGGTCCAGGTGTAGCGCTCGGGATCTTCGCCGCCTTCGCCCGTGTTGGAACGACCGCCGACGCGGTTCATGGCAATCGCAAGCGCCTCGTGCGCTTCCTTGCTGATCGAGCCGTAGCTCATCGCGCCGGACTTGAAGCGCCTGGTGATGGATTCGAGCGACTCCACTTCCTCGATCGGGATCGGGGTGCGGGCCTTGAAGTCGAGCAGGCCGCGCAGGGTGTAGAGCGTCTTGTGCTGCTCATCGACCAGCGCAGTGTACTTCTTGAATTCCTCGTAGTTGCCTGTGCGCACCGACTTTTGCAGCGCATGCACCGTCTGCGGGCTGAAGAGGTGAACTTCCCCTTCCTTGCGCCACTGATACTGGCCGCCCACGTCGAGCGTGTGGCCGTTCGTCTGGCGATCAGGGAAGGCGTGCTCGTGCCGCATCAGCACTTCCTTGGTGATGACATTGATATCGACGCCTTCGATGCGGGTCGGCGTCCAGGTGAAATACTTGTCCACCACGCTCTGGGCGAGGCCGACGGCTTCGAAGATCTGCGCGCCGCGATAGCTCTGGATGGTGGAGATGCCCATCTTGGAGATAACCTTCACCACGCCCTTGGTCGCAGCTTTCACGAAGTTGTAGCACGCCTTCTGGTGATCGACGTTCTTGAGCATGCCCTGGCCGATCATGTCGTCCAGCGTTTCGAACGCGAGATACGGGTTGATCGCGCCGCAGCCGTAGCCGATGAGCGTGCAGAAGTGGTGCACTTCGCGCGGCTCGCCGGATTCCAGCACGAGGCCGATGCGGGTGCGGGTTTCCTCACGGATGAGGTGATGATGCACGCCGGCCACCGCCAGCAACGCAGGAATCGGAGCGTTTTCCGCATTCACGCCGCGGTCGGAGAGAATGATGATGTTCACACCCGCCGCAATCGAGCGGCTGGCCTGCGCACAAATCTCTTCCATCGCCTTTTCGAGGCCGGCCGTGCCGTCCTTCGGATTGAAGAGGATCGGGATCGTGACCGACTTGAACTCGCTCTGGTCGATGTGCTTGAGCTTGGCGATCTCCTCATTGGTGAGGATCGGCGACTTGAGCTCGATCAGGTGGCAGCTTTCGGGAGTCGGCTTGAGCAGGTTTTTCTCGGAGCCGATGGTCGTCTCGGACGAGGTGATGATTTCTTCGCGGATACAGTCGATCGGCGGGTTCGTCACCTGCGCGAAGAGCTGCTTGAAGTAGTTGTAGAGCGGCTGCGGCTTGTCGGAGAGGACCGCGATCGGCGTGTCGGTGCCCATCGAGCCCACGGCTTCGACGCCGAGATTCGCCATCGGCGCCATAAGGATGCGCAGGTCTTCAAAGGTGTAGCCGAACGCCTGCTGGCGTTGCAGCACGGTCTTGTGATCGGGCTCGGGCAGCTCGGGAGCGTCGGGCACGCTGGCGAGTTCCACCATGTGCTCGTTGATCCACTCGCGATAGGGATGCTCGTTGATGATCGGGGCCTTCACTTCCTCGTCGGGAATGATGCGGCCCTGCTCCATGTCCACGAGGAACATGTGGCCCGGCTGCAGGCGGCCCTTGTAGGCAATGCGGTCCGGTGTGATCTCGGGCAACACGCCCGCTTCGGAGGCCATGACGACGAGGTCGTCCTTCGTGACGTAGTAGCGCGAGGGACGCAGGCCGTTGCGGTCGAGGATCGCGCCCATGATCGAGCCGTCGGTGAAAGCAATGGCGGCCGGGCCGTCCCATGGCTCCATGAGGCAGGAGTGGTATTCGTAGAACGCCTTCTTGGCGTCGCTCATCGTCTCATGGTTCGTCCACGGCTCGGGCGTCATCATCATGATGGCGTGCGGGAGCGAGCGGCCGCCGAGCGTGAGGAGCTCGAGGCAGTTGTCGAACATCGCGGAGTCCGATCCGGTAAGGCCGATGACCGGCTTGATCTTCTGGATGTCCGCGCCGAAAAGCTCGCTCTCGATCATCGATTCGCGGGCGTGCATCCAGTTGATGTTGCCACGCAGCGTGTTGATCTCGCCATTGTGCGCGATGAAGCGATACGGGTGCGAACGCTCCCAGCTCGGGAAGGTATTCGTCGAGAAACGCGAGTGCACGAGGGCAAGGGCACTCTCCATGTCGCGGTCGCGGAGGTCGGGATAGAACTGGCCGACCTGGACCGGCATGAGCATACCCTTGTAAACCAGCGTGCGGGAAGACAGGCTGGAGTTATACCAGAACTCGTCCACCTTCGGCGTGCGAATCTGATTCACCGCGCACTTGCGGATGACGTAGAGCTTGCGCTCGAAATCGAGGACGGTCTTGCAACCCTCGCCACGACCGATGAACGCCTGGCACATGAAGGGCTCGCTGTTGAGAGCGGTCTGGCCGATCATCGAGTTGTCCACCGGCACGTCACGCCAGCCGAGAACCGTCTGGCCTTCGGTCGTGATGATCTTTTCGAAAATCTCTTTACTCTTTGCGCGCACCGCGGGATCGGGCGAGCAATAAACCATGGCCACGCCATAGTAGCCGAACTCCGGCAGGTTGATGCCGAGCGGGGCCGCAACCTTGCGCATGAACTTGTCGGGCATCTGGATGAGAATACCGGCGCCGTCACCCGTATTGTGCTCCGCGCCCACCGCGCCGCGATGGTCCAAATTCAACAGAATCTCCAGGCCCTGACTGACGATTTCGTGCGATTTCTTGCCCTTGATATTCACGACAAAGCCGACGCCACAAGCGTCATGCTCGAATTGCGGATCATAGAGGCCCTGCTTTTCTGGTAGTCCGTTGTTACTCATTGTTTGTATTCCCTGTTGGCGTTGGTGTCCCGACGTTCCCTACGTAGATGGCTTCGTCCGGCCAGTTCTTCATCAAATAACCATTTTGCATATTAACGAAAGGCAAATAATTGCGCATCACGCGAATTGGCTGCAAAAGCCGCATCGTGGAGACTCTTTCGATGGAATTTTCCCCGTGATTTTTGAGCAAGTTGGGGATCAGCTTCTCCTGCACGGTATGCACGATGTCGGTATCGCTCTTGCCGTCGATGTACATGAGGAGCGCGAGCTTGCCGTCGATCTCCGCCAGCTGGCTTTCGAAAATGAATTCCGTAAACACCGAGCGCACCGCGGGCTCGTTGCGGATGTCGTCCATGATCTGCTGCAAGGTGATGCCGATCCGAAACTGAACGATATACAAGTGTTGGGCGTTGAACTCGCCAGTCCCCCGGGCCGAGAGATCCACCTGGGTATAATAAGAGAGCACGCCGGACTGCTCGAGCTTGCGGCGCTTGCGTCCTACCGTGCGGACATTGACCCCCGTCGCCTCCCCGATGCCGTTGTCCGATTCTCTCGGATCGCGCACCAGATGGCGGATAATCAAATGTTCCTGTTCGTCAAGCATGTCCATGGTTTGTTGCGGGGCGTAAATCTAGACATTCTTTTGCATTTGGCGACAAAAATTTGACCATCCATGCAAAATTTTTGTCTCAAATAATCCCTTTACACCCCCGAAGTTGTCCCAAAACCGGTGTTTTTGCTGAATAAAACCGTTTTTACGTGCTTTGCGTGTCCAAAATCGGCGCATTCAGGGACGTAATGATCGGGATTTGGACATCCTCGCTTTTTCAGGGAAAACCGGAGTTCAAAGCGAAAGGGATGAAGCAGGAAGGCAGGAAATGGGCTGACAAGAAGTGAACGCCTTCCTCAATTCTTCACCGTTTCTGACTCGAAAATGAGGTGGAGCAGGCCATCGGATGCGTCCCAACCGGTTCGAGCCCAATCCTATCAATCCCAACGGGATTGTGCCCCAAAGTCCGGGGTAGCGCAGTGCGCAACCCCGAGGTTGTGTAGGGAATTTAGCGGGTTTGAAATTTCAGAGAAATTCTCAGGAGAAGGGCTGGTGCTTCCACCAGAATTGCCGCTTCGGATACCATCCGAAGCGGCATCGCTTGAAGTGATGCTTGATTGGGAAGGCGCTTCGATGCGAGACGGTCCCGCTGCTTTTGGCGACACGTGCGCAAAGGTGATCTCAATGGGCGCGTCAGGATCCCTGTCGGGGACGATGATGCCGGCACAGAGGGTGGACGCAAGGCGCTGCTTGCCGTCGGTATCGAGCGTTGGCCAGAGCGCGGCGAGGCTGCGCGCCTCATGGGCGATGGCATCGACGGAGAGGCCGCCCACCGCCAAGGCAGCGGCTTCGCCTTCCAATTTGGGCAGTTCGGCGGTGAGCTGGCCGAGCCGTTCGTAAAGAGGCTCGTTGAGCCCCTTGAACTGCTCGACGCTAAGACCGTCGGCCATGTAGAGCTCATAGAGCTTTTTCATTTCACCGCGCAGGCCTTCCACTTGGGCGCGAATGACGTCGCCGCGCTCCTGGCGCTCGGCGATCTTGGAACGGGAACGGCCGAGATGGGCGGCGATCTCCTCGGGATTGGCGAGGCTGTCGCCGATGCTGCCGACGAAGATTTCTTCGAGAACCGCCGCGCCGATCTTGTTCTTGCACTTGGCGCAGGTGTAGTTGGGGCTGCGGGTATAGACATACATCTTGCCGCCGCAGCCGCATTTGAGGAGCCCGGAGAAGATCTGCACCGGCTTCTTGCCAGGTTTTCGAACCGGCTTGGTCTGCTCCTCCAGGATGGCGGCCACCCGGTCGAACATCTCCTCGCTGATGATCGCGGGGCACTCCACCGCGCCCCATTCGCTTTCCGGCTTGGCCTCCTTCTTCCATCCGCCCGCAGTCGTGACGCGGAAGACGTTGTTGCGGTAAAGGCCCTTGGCGCTGGAGCAGCAGAGCATCCGGTTGATCTGGGTATCGCTGAACCTCTTTCCGCCGCGGGTGCGATGGCCCTTCTCATGAAGCAGGCGGGCGACCACGCCCTTGCGCCGGTGCGTCAGGAAGAGTTCGTAAGCCTCGCGGCGAATGGCGGCTTCGGCGGGCACGAGGACGAGCTGCTTGTCCTGCCACTTGTAGCCGTAGGGCGCGAGGCCGTTCAGCGGCTTGCCGAGCTTGGCGCGCACGCCGATGGAGGAGCGCAGCCGCGAGGTGATTTCCTCGCGCTCCCACTGTGCGATGGCTCCGAGCATGGTGTAGAAGAGCAACCCGGCAGGCGTGCTGGTGTCGATCTTCTCGTCAATCGAGACGAGAGCTCCCTTGTGCTGCTCGAAGTGCTGGGCGAAGTCGAGCAGTTCCTTGGTATTGCGGGCGAGCCGCGCGAGCTTGGAGAAGATCAGTCCCTGAATGTGGCCGCGCTTCACATCCCGAAGCATCCGCTGGCATTCGGGATGTTCCCATACGGATTTCCCGCTGACGCCCGCCAGATCGTAGAGTTCAACCACCGTCCAGCCGTTGAATTCGGCATAACGGCGGGCGCGGTATTCGTGATGGGCGGGGCTTTCGCCCTGGGCCTGGTCGTCGGTGGAAACGCGAACCCAAATGCCAACTCGCATTCCTCCGTTTGGAATCTTGCTGTTCTTCATAAGAAATGAATTGGTTGCGTTGGTCTTTTAGCTTGAAATCGCCTCTGATTCAAGAACAATCAGGAGCTTGCGTGCTTATTTTCTTGAGCTTCGCTTTCGCAGCAGGTCGGCGATGATTTCGATCTTCTCCGCCTCCCGGCTGCGCTGCTCTTCGGGGGACATCTCCAAATGCTTGGTGCGCACCTTCCGTCCGGCGATGACGCGCGGCTTGAGCGACGGCGGCGATGCGGGCAGATCCTGCTTCTCCGCCAGCTCCTCAAGCCAGCGGAGGAAGATGTCGGGAGGCTCAAACCGCATTTTCCCCAGCGTCTCGGCATCGAATACGCGGGCGGCTGACTTGGCGATGTTATTGCGCACATTTTCCTGCTGCGAGATGGACACGATGAAGTCAGGCTTCGTGTCAGCGCACTTCTGCAGGTTCTCTACCTCGTGCGCCGTGTTGGAATGGGCGGCGACCTCAACCGCAATGCGCAGCCGGGCATTTTCGATCACAAGATCAATGCGACCGCCCGGCACATCGCATTCCTTGGTGGCGCGGAAGCCCAGCCGCAGCGCCTCGGCAAGAAGGTTGGCGACAATGAGCTGATGACTCTCGCCGCCACGCCCCATTCCCACCGGGCGCGGAGGCACTGGATTGCTTGGAGTCGAAACCGGTTCCGACACGGTCGAGGGCGAGGAAGAGGGTTCTCGCTGTGGAGCAGGAGCCGATTCCTTTTCTGAGACCGTCGGACTTTCGGAGACGGGTAGTTCTTTGGAAGCCTTCGGTGTCTCGATCTGCACTATCGGCACCGATTCCGACTTTACGGGACGTTCCTTTTCCTTCGGTTTGGCAGATTCTTCTGCCTGCCATTTCCGAAGCAGTTCCGCCTCAACCTCCGAACGCGCTCGTGCATATTTCGCGCGGGAACTGGCGATGACGGATTCGCGCACGCCTATCGTTTCGTTCTCCTCAAACGATGATTTTGGAATGGTCAGATTGAAATCCGCATCACTGCGCTCGACCCGGCAGACGGCCTCTCCGATGCCGAGATTCATCAAATCGCGTGACTCGAAATGGGAGAACCCGCTTTCCAGCGAGCGCGCATCGGCATCGCCCACCTTGAAGACAACGCGGGTGCCGCAGTTGGAAAGCACGGCACTCGACACTTCACGATCGGCCTCCAAATGACGCAATTCCTGGTGGGCAAGCACCAGCCCAAGGCGATATTTCCGCGCTCCCGCCAGAATCTCCGCCATCGAGGGAGTGATGAAGTTCTGAAACTCATCCAGGCGGGTCAGGACAGGCCCAACCGATTTGCCCCCGGTGAGCTGCGGAAAGGCCCGCTGCCAGTAGAACACAATCTCCGGGTCGGAAACGGTGGCGAGGAATTCTTTCCGAAAGGCGGCGTCGAGAAGGAAGCG
>Ga0157376_10000149_pt1 | contig 48167 bp, 47 predicted proteins | sample M45metaG_FD_121801 | JGI IMG/M metagenome (GOLD analysis project Ga0157376, IMG submission 121801) | Miscanthus rhizosphere microbial communities from Kellogg Biological Station, Michigan, USA - M4-5 metaG | ecosystem: Host-associated > Plants > Roots > Rhizosphere > Soil | place: USA: Michigan...
ACCAATATGATCTGGAGCAAATATGGTGCCCTCGGAGGTACTTTTGTAATCATGGCAATGGCGGCCGGGCTGTGGGGTAAAAGTATCTGGAATGCTATAAGAACACCAAGCAATCAAAATGTAGATCCTTGGTTTCAAGAGTCACCGACAGTAACAACTGTTAAACAATTAGATACAATTTATGCCGAACAAAAAATATGGCCTAATTTAAAAAACTTTCATACTTTTATTGAGTCTATAGTCGGCTTACCTTATCGTGAAACAGAGAGCCCTCAACTGGCATGGATTGAATTGGTCCGTATACCCGCAGATACACACAACGTTAATAAACTATTAAACACCAGCAATAAAAATAATTTTGCCTGGCAATTTTGTTATGTTTTGTTCAAAGAACATGAGATCATAAATGCATTGATTAAGTTAGACCCCCAATCTAAAATACTAACTGAAGTCCCCAAGCTTATACAAACTTTAATACCTCCATTTACTGAAGATCTTGTCAAAAAAATAGAGCACGACGCTTCAAGTAACGGGACAATCAAACAATGCGTTACTCTGCTTAATATTCTATACGCAATACAACGATGGCCGAAAAACTTTTACACAACCATCAGGCAACAAGCACTGTCTAGTGGAATAAGCAGTATACAGAACCAAAATGATTTGCTCCAATTGCTTGCAAACAAAAATCCAAAAGTACATGCTTCCCTGATAGTTGAAAAAAACACTATAAGCACTGCAGCACAATTCATTAATCAAGCTGATAAGGCAGTTATTCTAAGCATTTTAGATCAACTGATCAAACTGACAAAACCTGAAAAAACATCGTAAAACCATAGCACATCTATGCACCTCACACCACAATATACATAATCATTGCTTTTTCTAAATCATTTCAAATATAGTTATAGCAATATTGGCAGATAATGAATTGTGCTTCACACAAAAGAGATTAGTATGCAGGATAGTGATAAATTTTTGATCAATCATATCAAGCATGGTGTACTGTTCACAGGGCTCTTTCTCACGGTCACGCACCTTGCCATACCATCCTCTTCTTCAAATTGGCGTGATTATGTACCGACTATGCAGTTATGGCTCACCTATATACCCCCACTTAGGCGTCCAAATTTCTTAAGTTTTATACATTATGCACTCAAGGTAAAACGTCAAGAATATACCTATAGCTCACAGCTTGGTTTACTGCCTACTTTTTTTCGCCTCAGAAAGCAAAGTCCACCTTCTTATTCGTTCTATAAAAAATAGTGAGGTGGCATATGGTACAGCAAAAATCAGATAAAACCAGCATTAACCGTGGTCTGCTCATTGCCGGCATGCTTATATGCCATCAACCCATTTCATGCGAAACTTGGCGTGATTATATATGGAATAAGCTTTTTGTTTTCAAAAAAGAACATATCCCCATCCTAATCAGCTCCGGCATAGTATTAGCCGCTGCGGTATATTTTTTGAAGAGACGCGGGGGAAGAGAAAGACCGCGACCACAAGGCATGTTGGCTGGTATAGACCTACCACCGCAGCAAAATGCAATACACCCAAAAGTAATGAGAAACCTGGGAGACATTGCAGAAGAGTTGAAAATAGGAATGACAGAACAAAATCAACAGGTTGAAAAGGAAAAAAAACAAAAATTCTTTCGAGAAATAGAGCATATACATCAAATATATGAAGACATAAAAAAGAACTTCAGCATGTTGGAGCAAATAGAAAAAAAACTATCTCAAAAAAAAGGCAGCGTTGCTCTTCTTATACAACAGAATCGCCAAACGCTTAGAGGTATGCGCTTATCAATAGATCAAAAAACTCAACAAGCAATGGAATTATACAATAAGGCAATAAAAAATAACAATAGTATAAAGGATGCAAAGATAAAAAGCACAATAGAAGAAATAATAGTCCAGGACAGGCAAAATTTTGACAGTTTATTAACATTATACAACGAACTCGAGGGGGAACTTGAGGAATACATGTCGAAGCGAGAAAACATAGAACATGCAAATATTTTGAAAGAGATAAAGCAAAAAGCTGAAGCACAATATACGACTACTCAAGAGCCACTAAAGTCTCGATTACAAGCAATAGAAATCATAATGCGTCAATTATTGAGTATCGATATAGACAAAGCATATGAAACGATAGAAGCTTTGCATGAACTACTTTCACCAAAAAAGGAAAATTTCGTGCAAAAGGCAAAAAAAGAATGCACAACGATACAACACAAAGTGGACTTACTAAAAAAGCACTTCGATGATGCACTTGAGATCAGCTCCTCAGAAACGGTATGCCAAACATTAGTTCCGCTCTATCGTCATTTTACCGACGTGGATTTCGGTATAAATTTACTCAATAAACAAATCAAGAAATTAAAAACAGAAGATATCTCGCCATTGACAAGCGCAATACCAACTTCAGTGTTTCATCTGGACTTTGTAAATCAGTTACGAACAGTACAAAAACGCATACAACGCCTAAATGACTATGTAATGGCATTGTTTCACCCAAGAGATGAAAATCAACCAATTCTAAAAGAACTCAATGCAGCAGAGCACGACTATGAAGAAATTTCGAATCTCCGTGAAAAAATTGTTAGTACTATAAGTCAAAGTTTGTCAAAGATACAAAAGTCCATAAAATTATGTATATCAGCGGAAGTGCAGAAAACATCTAAAGCATGGAAGGAATTACAACAAACAATAAGACAAGAAATAATACAATGGCTACAAACTGTTGCGCATGATGTAGTGGAACAGACGTCCATAAGCGATCCAGAACCCGATGCGATATATGATATGGCAATATCACTCATAGTAAAAGCCATTCTAGACCTAGAGGCAAAACCCGAAGAAAGAAAACAATTGAGCGCTCTTCAGTCTAAGGAGAGTAAAATAAAAATAATAAAAGACATCCTGGAAAGACAAGACGATTTGAATGAACAAATAATACTGGAACAAGCAGTACGAATATTAGGGCAGCAAGAAAATAATTTTATCACATCGTTGACTAACCAGCTCACGAACGAGTTTATGCAAAGGACATCCGAATTTCTAAAAAACAATTTTTTGAACCATCTAGGAGCCTTCAAACAACTGATTGAACCATCTTTAGAGTCTGAAATTATGCCCGCCACCGCACAATATGTACGTGAATCTTTGACAAAACAATTGGTAGAGATGATAATTAAAGAAATGCACACACTATTGACTGAAGCAAGTATACCCGTAGAAGATCAACCAGTACATTTCTCAAAATAACCAAATTTATTGATTTTTAAAAATAATTGTTTTGTCAGTTCTGATCCTCAAATAGCCGCACAATCTCATCAACCGTTGTAGCCTCAAGCGCCCCTTTATCAGTACGATACGCAACAAACCGCGGAAACCGCAATGCATAGCCGGGATTATCGTCACGCCGACCAGCAGCATGGAGTGGCGATTGGGTAATTTCATCCGCACGTATCGTCACCACTATTTCCGGTGATGCCCATACGTTAGGTGTCAACTCTGGTGCACACACTATATTTTTCGGCTGTTCATGCACGGCAATGGCATCACACTTTTTTTTCAATTCGATCCAGTCAGCATCCTTTAACCCCGTACCAACTTTTGCAATCGTTTCAAAGCGATCTTCCGATGCATTATACACCCCCACTAAAAAGGCCCCTATACCAAAATTTGAACGCTTGCCTTCACCTGCGTAGTAACCAAGCACTACAGCATCAATCGTATCTTCTAAATGGCTTTCTTCTTCCCGCTTGAGCTTAATCCAATTAAAATTACGCTTACCTGCTTGATAGACAGCATCAGGACGTTTGACAACCAGGCCTTCAAGCCCTGCTGCTATGTTAAGCAAAAAATAATCTTTAAGCTCTTGTGGTGAATGAACTGCTTTTTCCTCAATAATCTGCAGTGCTGGATTAGCTATTTTGGCAAGAACAGCATTCAACAACCTTCTTCGTTCTTCATGCGTATCTGCAAGTAACGATGTTCCATTGAGATATAAGATATCAAATAAAAAAAGACGTAACGGCATCTCGTGCGCCGCTTGCTCAACACCATGTTTACGCTTACGTTTGACCGTCTCTTGAAATGGTAAAAACGTCTGCGTAGCAGAATCAAAAACAATCGCCTCACCTTCACAAATCATATCTTGCACGTCACATGCAAGGACCGCTTGCACTAGATCAGGAAACATTGCTGACATATCGGTTAAATGGCGTGAAAAAAAATGTACCGCAGGAGGAGATTTTCGCTTGTCCAGATGAACTTGCAACCGAAAACCATCAAGTTTTGGCTGTGCAACACAGGGGCCAAGTCGCTCAAACACAACTGCAGCCGACGGTGCGCGTTCTGCCATTGCGGGCCTCAGGGGAATACCGACCTGTATCCGCATATGTTCAAGCCCGGCAATTCCTTGTTCTTTGATAATGCGTGCAACCATGCCAATATCTGCGCAAAGATTGTAGGTATTTTCGATCACAGGACGCAGTGACTTATTACCCACGAGCATCCATGAAAGCGCATCAATGAGCGTCATGTCGGAAAAACCCAAGCGTAATTTGCCGATCACAATACGCACAACATATTGTGCCGACTGCGAGTCAAGCTCTCTTAATAATCCATACAGGTGCTGTATCTTTTCTTCTTGCGACCCAGTGCCTGACAACTGACCGATCATATACAAACGGTCATATACCTGCTCAATGGTCAAGGAGTTAAGCGGAATCCATGCACCACGTGCAACAACACGCCCTAAATCCCCTTCTTCCTGCGCCCGCTGTTTGATGGTCTGCTCATCAAGATCAAGCACACGCGCAATAACACGCACCATCATTTCATGGGCAATATTAAGTTGAAACGTCATATAAGCAGGCACTAATTGTCCCAATGAAAAGTAACAAATAATAGCCGCTTCCTGCGCATTCGCTTGCTGTAAGAGTTCTGCCAATAGGCTCGTCATACCTAAACGTGATGATTCCTGCTCAATACGCGCAAAATAATCAGTAACATAGATAAAGTGCATATTTCACCAGCCTTCCAAAGTTAAGAACCTACCACCTAGCCCACCGAGTGTTTTTAGCGCGCGTTCCAAGAGTCCTTCTTCCACTGCAATAATCTCTACAGGAGACCCTATGTATTGTTCTTTGACTTGAGGCAGTGCTTCTGTTTTTTGTGCTCCGCGCTTTTCTTCAGGATCCCTAACAACCAGCGCAGAATATTTTAACGGCTTTATCGTGTATTCTTCTACTTTTTTCGGTGTTTCTAGTATACGCTTCTCCATATTGTTCTTTTCTTCACGATCCACTAGAGGCTGAAACGGTACTGGTACTGTTACTTCCTGAGGTAAAAGCCTGCCCAAAACAGCTGCTTCAAGAAGCTCAATAATGTCCTCTCTCCGTTCTGTCTGATTCATGGCCATTTGCCATGGGGTTTCACCCCTACGGTGGTTATATCTATTAACCTCCGCTTTGTTTTCAATAAGCAAACGAACAGTTTTAATTTGGTTATATATTACTGCCCGATGCAATGGGGTCCACTTATCACCGGTGCGGTCATGCTCGTTGATACGAGCACGATGTTCTAATAATATTCGTGTAATTCCGATCTTATCATCATCGCCCACCGCAAGGGAAAGTGGCCTATCACCAAACCAGTCTGGTGGTGCATTGGGATCTGCGCATTGTTCCAGCAATACACGCACTCCTTGAGCAGTTTTTTCTGCTCTTTTTTTACACAATATTTTAGGTTGTTGTTCACATAATAGCCTAACCATGAGTGATACCTGTTTCCAATAGGGCATTTGTTCCTTAACCCTTAACTCCATCATTCTCGATTGTTCTTTTGCATCCAGTATACGCTTGTTATCAAGTTCCCGTAACTCGTAATATTCAAGAATATCGGCGTCAGCTTTTTGCTGAAATTTATCATATCTTTCCCGAACTTGCTGTTGAACAGCTCGAGTACATTCTTCATCAGAAGGAATATACTGTTCTTCAATGAGAGACATAAGTGCACGATTTATATCATACACGTAATTTACAATAATTGACGATAAGACGTGCGGCAAATTGGTTACATCTTGCACTTTGTACATCAAAAGTTCACGCCCAGCGCTCGAGGATTGCGCAAATACTTCCTGCTCAGCAGACCACACGTAATTTACAATAATTGACGATAAGACGTGCGGCAAATTGGTTACGTCTTGCACTTTGTACATCAAAAGTTCACGCCCAGCGCTCGAGGATTGCGCAAATACTTCCTGCTCAGCAGCTTTTATAGTAAAAAATGCATGATGTACCAGAAGTGTATAGAGACCCATTAATAGTACTCTGCTTGTGACCATAGTGACCTCACTTTTAATATAATTACTCTATACCGTTGCATACAATAATTACATGTAAATCTATCACACTTGTACAATTATTTCTCATTACTCAAAAAAAATATTGTGCAAAATGTTTACTTTTACCCTTTTACTTCAGTATGATTATAATACTATTATGCAAATTATATTAAAAAATCAAGGAGAAAAGAGATGAAAAAGCATATAATTTCAGCGATTATGATCATGATATGTCATGGTGCACATAGTAGCCAAGAAAATACTGCCACGTACTCAGGGTTTAATATACCAAAAATCAAAGCCAACGTTACCATGCCATCGGTGTCTCAACAAATTTCCCAAACTACTGATGCTTTTAAAAAAGGCCCATTTGCTAACATACTTAGGGCGCGCGAAGAAGCATTAACAAGGCTCACAACTCTTATTAACCAACGAATACATCAAATTCAAGGCATGGCAGATGACTATATGAATTTACAACACATCATCATCAATCAAAAACATGGTGGCATTGGACCTCGTAAGAACCGATTTGCATTAACCGATAAAATTCAAGCACTGAAAAATGATATTGCACAGGCAGGTTCTAAGCAAAATCTTCAACCAGAACCAGCAATAGGATTTACTGATCCAAATCAAGTTGCAACATTAAATAGAGTTAGACAACACATAAGCTCGCTCATAGATACATTCAATTCATATACGTATGATTTAAACAGCATTCTTGAGTATTATCAGACGTTATATCAAACAGAAAAAATTAATCCAAACCATCGACAAGCGATTGAGGGTATTTTGAACAAAATTCGCGATACACGCCAACCAGCCGTTGAGAGCCTAGTCAACAGAGCACGCACTGATAACAGCCAATCGGCAGATCTTGCCCGGAAAAGCGGTTTAGTACAATAGAGTGACTTTTGCAAAGTCAGTTATAGAAAAAGATGTGTTTATCCTGCAAGACGCGCTAACCCCCGTTCGCGACTTTTTTCAAACATGTATTTGAAAAAAATAAGCGCAACAAGCAGGTAACACACATTAAGTGCAAAGCTGATTTCAAGTGATCTGTTGGAGACGGTTCCCGTCGCAATGACTTGCCGCAATGCATCAAACACATAAGGCATTGGCAATACTGAAGCAATCGTCCGAACCCACGCAGGTAATACTTCGATTGGATAGTATACACCGCTCAGCGGTGCAAATGCCCATCCCATCATAAAGACCAGCGCATCAACTTTGTATCCCCAATAGATCAGTAGTGCTGACGCAAAAAAACCAATGGCCATACCCGAAAGAATGAGTGAGGCGCAGATAGGCACTAATGCCCAACCTATTGATAAAAGATTGAATGCATAGAACCACACCACAATAACTGCAAGAAACAATGCCGTACATGACATAATAATTAATGCTAAAATCACGGCACCTATGATCCATTCGGAAAGTTGTAACGGTGTGCAAAAAAGATTGCTCACGTTATGCGACCATACTTCTTCCAAAAGGTTGACCGAAATACCGTAATTTACCTTTACCACTAACTGCCATAATACTGATGCGGTTAACAGCACAAGAGCAACCGAACTGATTTGAGACTGACCTTCTCCAACCCAAATGCCGGAATATCCCCATAATACAATATCAACCAAAGGCCAATAAAATACATCCGATATGCGTGCAAAACTATTGATCATGTGACGCATATGGCGCAAAACAATCGCCCATGCTCGGTATAATTTTATATCACCTACCATACTGTACTACCTCATTGGATCTCTTATTAAAACTACACTATAACCTTTTATGATTTTTTAACACGTTGCAAGAAATAATCTTCCAGTGTTGGTTTTTCAATCGATATTTGCGAATACTCCACACCAGCTTGCGCAAGTCCGGTCAGCAATTTGGCGATCTCTTTTTCATCAATATCAATACCGATATCGCGGCCTTCAACTTCATAAGGCAACCCATACTGCTGCGCATAGGCAATCGTACGTTTCAACCCATCACCAACCATCAAATACACTGTCGTTACTGAAACGCTTCGCGCGAGCTCTTCAGGAGTATTGTTTGCCATAATTTTACCATTTTGCAGAAAAAGCACACGATCGCAAATTTGTGTTACTTCAGCCATGTTATGTGATGTAATTAAAAATGAAGTTCCGTGCTCATCACGTTGACGCAAAACAAAAAGCCGTACCTCATGCGCAACATCAGGGTCAAGTGACGCCGTCGGTTCATCCAATAACACAATAACCGGATCTGCTAAAAATGACTTTGCAAGCATCACGCGGGTGACTTCGCCTGCAGATAAATAACCGACCAATCTATTACGCAAATGCCAAATACCAAAAAAATGTAAATGCTCTCGAATCTTATATTCGCGTTCTTTATGCGAAAGGCCATACAGCCTTCCATAAATATCAAGATTTTCCATGATAGTGAGCTGTGGCGGAAGCTTGACATACGTGCTCGCAAAACCAACTTTTTGCAAAATTGCACATCGTTCTAATGCAAGATCTTTGCCAAAATAAATGATGGAACCTGATGTTGGCTTTAATGTGCTCAACAACATATGAATGGTCGTGGTTTTTCCCGCACCATTAGGGCCAAGTAATCCGATAATTTCCCCTTGCTCGACAGCAAACGAAATCTCGTTAACGGCAGTATATGGTTCTTCACGCTCTGTAGAAAACCAACCTGAACGAGCAGGGAATCGCTTGAGTAATTTTTTAACGTCAAGAACAGGAACCATAGCACTAACTTTCACTACATTAAATCAGAGAAGGCATCAGTGTAAGCATACCATATTCAAACAATTTTGCACATTTCTGTCAAAAGCACGATCTAAAGGCACTATTGACCCACCTTTTGCGCATTGTACTGAGGTGCAGTATTATTATTACAAATAAGATTATATTCAAAAGAAAGGAATAGATATGAATAAGCATATAAAGAGGTACATAATGTACGCAGGAATGACGATTTTAGCAGGTATAGGGCTCTACCGCGCCTATCAAGGCAAACGGCTCATGCCACGCATACGCTTCACCTCATCGTATACTATGTATTATATGAACGATCACACGAACATTATCTTTGACCTTAATGATACCCTCTTTACCATCAATAAGCGCAAAGCATTATCATTATTAGGGTTGAGTAATATCATGGGATATTTTTTGTCAGGCAAGCGCACCACAGATTTAGAATTAAAGTTGTTTCAATTGCTTGATACTATCTACCCGCCAGAAAAACATACTAGCCAGGATGTTGTTCCTATGCATAAAGGCAAACCAATGCCCGTACTGATGCAAGCCTGGATGTTGGGCGAGCTGAGTAGTCAAGAACTTATTGATATCGTTATGGCGCATATAGAACGTCTTGCGCATGAAGGGTTTTTTGCAAATAAACGTGAAGAGCGCATCATAACCAAAGCCATTATGCTCTTGTTTGATACACAAACACGGTGTGATCTGTATCGTCCAGTAAAAAAAGCGATTAAACTCGTGCGTCAATGCAAAAAATTAGGACACAAAGTATATTTACTTTCCAACATGGATAGTGAATTGATCAATCTTTTGCGTGCAAAATATCCAGAAATTTTTGAGTTATTTGATGGGGTCATCATATCTGCCGATCTTGGCCAGATGAAACCGCATAAAGAGATTTATGAACATCTTTTGGCAACCTATCACATGGATCCATCACGCACCTACTTTATCGATGATGAGCAGGAAAATATTGCTGGTGCACAACGCGTGGGTATGCAAGGAATCCACTTCGATAATGCACGCTACGCTCGCGTCAGCAGCCAATTGCGTGATTTAGGAGTATTGACTCAACCAAACGTTGCATAAGGCGTTATTATTTACTGTGGACTTAAGGCAAATTCAAACATGGGACGATAAATGTCAACAACCTCTTTTTTGTCCATTTTTGAGTCTTGGCGCACGGATCCTTTTCCAAAAAACAAACATGCATAAATCCCCTCTTGATACGGGCAATAAACCTTAATGCCTCCTCCTGGATTATCAAAATCAATGATCATATCTTTATATTGCACAGCTGATACATGAGGATCTCCAACTGTATATATCCATGATGCACTGCCACTTTTGTCTGTAAAATTTGCAATCCAGTATATTTTTCGAGCAGCATAGGCCAAATGGCCTATGCTATAAATTATATCACTCAACGACCAATCTGACTCCATCTTTGCTATATAAAAATAATTTTTGCCCAGACTTGAGACCATAATGTACGGTGCAGGTTGTTCTTGGCTGTGCTTGCGTAGAATAATAGGAAATTTGATATTTAACTGATTACCTGGTGCAGTGTTTAATAGCAATAAAACATATTTCAATTTATTCGTATAATGTTGTTGCTTTTGCTGTTCATCAATGGTCGCAAGTATATCTAAAGGACGATCAGCACCACGCGATTTTGCCATCTCCTGGTTAATTTCAACTGAAGGAAGCAATGGTGCAAACGTAGTACTACCTGCAGCAAGTACATGGGGCACATAAGCGGCTAAACTCTCCGCAAGCTTGTGTGGATCCGCGCCATATAGATCTGTTTGCAGCAGAATCGCTTGTGATGCAAGGATAAGAGAAGCATCATAAGGACTCGAGTCATATTTTTTTTGCCAAACATATTCAAAAGATTGATCTAGATTTTCCGCAAATTCCCAACGGGGCGTCTGCGCTGGTCCTTCAACATGCAAAATCGGATGCGGAACGAAAGCTACACAATCAACAGACCCTATAACCGCTATTGGAAACGAATAAATTAACATTGTTGAGCTTTGTTGATTTTGCTTGATAACGCTCATCGCAAAGCATGAATTTACCACCAAAAATCTTGTAAGCAACTGAGTATTTAAATAATTTAAGAACTCTATAAAATGCTTTTCTGATAAACCTGCAATGTTGCCTTTTACAAGTCCATGACCATTCAAAAAAAACGTCCATTGAGGTTCGTGGCTCAACTCATTATTATTTTTATACTCTTCTTGCGTTATAAATAAATTAGGTACATCCTTTAAAAAATAATCAAATTGCTGAGGAAGAGTATATTTTTTCAAAAAAGCCTGCAACTCATTACGATTTAATTTTTTGAAATTACTGATTTTAAGCCCAAGGTTCAATTCCTGCTGGGTAAAGTACCCTTCCTGCGCTTCAGGAGAACCCCCTAATTTTTGCACAACATGCATGGGGAGAAGCAATACGAAATTTTCACTTAACTTCAAAATCAACCACTCGTTATCGTTAAATAACGCACGAATAGTAGCAACATAGAAAAGGAATATTGATTCTCCTGTTTTGTCTTGCAAAGCTTTCTCTACAGTAACATCCTGAGTATCAATCCCCACAAAAATGTTTTTGAGCACAGAGGTTGACACTAATAAAGGGACTTTGTGATATAAAGCAGCCAAAGTATGCAATGTTTGTGCACCTTTACCTCGTTCATCATTATCCAAGCATATAACAAGGCCTTGCTGGTGGGGAAAGATAGTACTCGTTTGCTTTCCTATAAAAACGATATTTTTGTCAATCGTCAAAATGCGTGGTGGAACCATAATGCCACTCAACAGAATCTTAGGAACACTTGGGATATCTGTTGCTTGCACCAAACCAGATGGCGCTATCAGCGTTAATGGTAGTGGAATGCTGAGTTTTTTTGATCTTCTTTTAGCCCATATTGCAGTGGCGATTGACCCAATCAGAACACCGCCTGCTACTACAAGAGCATATTCGCTCACGTCTTTTCGCGATGGCCATTGCCAAGATGACAAATATTTGCGTACATCAACACTTATGATTGGTTGACATATGATGAATATACCCACCAAAAACATGCAATATTTGCCTATATTTTTTACTCTACTCACGCCATACTCTTCTTTGTGTTGTTACATTTTTTAAAACAAAAAGAGATACTTCAATGCTTCCATTGTAACTGTATTTGCAATACTACGTTTAACGCAATAAATCGTTTTAAAAATCTTAAATATTGCTGGTGCACAACGCGTGGGTATGCAAGGAATCCACTTCGATAATGCACGCTACGCTCGCGTCAGCAGCCAATTGCGTGATTTGGGAGTATTAAATCAACAAAACATCGCATAAGGCATCATTATTTACTGTGAATCTAAAGCAAATGAAAACATAGCGCGGTAATTTTTTAACACCCTGCTTATATGGCTCAGGTCGATATAGTGGAATCCTGTTCCACGCGTGTAATGTTCATAGTTCGATTCTACGTCTGTAGACTGACCTGAAGAACTCGGGGCATAAATATCAACCCCTCCTTGACCATCAACATCAATGATCATATTGGTATAAGTACCATCGACAGGAGATCCATATATTTTTGACTCCTTACCGCTTTTGTCCACAAAATTTGCAATCCAGTATATCTTTCGAACACCATAGTGCAAATACCCTATACTATTAATAATATCGGACAACGGCCAGTCTGACTCTATACGTGCTATATAAAAATAATTTTTGTCGCGACTTGCAACCATGATGTACGGTGCTGGTTGTTCTTGGTATTCCTTACGTAGAATAATAGGAAATTTGATATTCAATCGATCGTCTGGTTCAGTATTTAATAGCAATAAGACATATTTCAATTGAGCAGTATATCGTTGTTGCTTTTCCTGCTCATCAATGGTCGTAAGTATATCTAAAGGACTATCAGCACCACGCGATAGCGTCATCTGCTTGTTAATTTCAACTGCAGGAAGTAATGGTACAAACGTAGTACTACCTGCAGCAAGCACATACGGCACATAAGCAGCGAAATAGCTCGCATCTTGTTGACCACCTGCATCTGCTTGCAGTAAGATCGCTTCTGATGCAAGGATAAGAGAAGCATCATAAGGACTCGAGTCATATTTTTTTTCCCACACATATTCAAAAGATTGAGTTAAATTTTCCGCAAATTGCCAACGAGACGTTTTCGCTGATCCTTCAACATGTAGAATTGGATGCGGAACGAAAGCTGCACAATCAACCGACCCGATAACCGCTATTGGAAATAAATAGGTGGATAACATTTTTTCTCTATTTTGCTTGATTACGCTCATCGCAAAGCATGAACTTACCACCAAAAATCTTGTAAGCAACTGAGTATTTAAATACTGTAAAAAATTTAAAAAAGTCTCTTCTGATAAACCTGCAATATTGCCTTTTACAAGTCCATGACCATTCAAAAAAAATGTCCATTGAGGTTGTTGACTCAACGCATTATTCTTTACATACTCATCGTGCGTTATCAATAAACTCGTTATGCCGTCTAAAAAATAATTCAATTGACGAGGAGGAGTGTATTTCTCCAAAAATGCCAAGAACCCCTCTCTAGTGAATTTTTCGAAACTAGAGATCTTAAGACCAAGATTAAACTCCTGTTGGGTAAAGACTAGGCCCCGCGCTTCCGGAGAACCCCCTAATTTTTGTACTACATGCATGGGAAGAAGCAATACTAGGTTGTCCCCTATTTTCAGAATCAACCACTCTTTATCTTGAAACGAGGTACGAACAGTAGCAACATAGAAAAGGAATATTGACTCTCCTGTTGAGTCTTTCAAAGCTTCCTCTGCAGTAACATGCCGAGTGGCTATCCCCACAAAAATATTTTTAAGCAAAGAAGTAGACACTAATAAAGGAACTTTGTGATATAAAGCCGCCAAAGTCTGCAGCGTGAGTGCACCCTTTCCTCGTTCATCATTATCCAAGCATATAAAAAGACCTTGCTGATGGGGAAATATAGTTTGCCTTGCTATCTGCAAAGTAGTGGCGGAACCATAATACCACTAGTAAGTACATTAGGAACACTTGCGATATTTGATACTTGTGCCATAACAGATTCCATTATCCGCCTTGGAGGCGGAACCATAATACCACTAGCAAGTACATTAGGAACACTTGCGATATTTGATACTTGTTCCATATTTGATACTTGTTCCATAACAGATTCCATTATCCGCCTTGATGGTGGTGGAATGCTTGGTGCTTGCGGCACTCTTTTTTTAAGCCATATCATAAACGCAAGTACAGCGCCACCCCCTAATAAAAGACCGTATCTACTCATCAAAAAATTAGCCGTGTCCTTGCGTGAAGGCCATTGCCAAGATGACAAGTATTTGCGCACATCCACACTTATGATTGGCTGACATATGATGAATATGCCCACCAAAAACATGCAATATTTGCCTATATTTTTTACTCTACTCACGGCCATACTCTTCTTTGTAGTGTTACGTTGCTCAAGTCAATGTCCAGTTGTTGGTATCATGGTATTGAAAGTAGTGCAACGAAGACAAGAGATCATTTTGTTGAAATCTCTATCCCTACACTGCGTGCCAATGCATCAGAGTCTCGAGGTTCTTGTTTGGCAGTAAGATATTCGCGTACTTTGCGTATAGTAGCTTGATTAGGAACGCCTGCATCTTGTAGCACCGTGATTAAAGTCTGGGATGGTTTTGTTGCAATCCATGCTCTCAACAGATCTTGATTACTTGGTTGCCGTATAAATACACGATTTTCAAATACTTGATACCATAATTTTCCCGCAGGACTTTGAACATACTGACGTAAATAGGTAAGCGCTGCGTCCCCCCCGACTCGTTGCTCTGCAAGTGCAGCATTTTTTAATGCAATAAGAGCACTCGCGTCCGTTTGTTGCAATGCTTCCGTGATTGCCTGACAAAGCGTAATATCCTGTGCACGTAACGTCTTTATAAAAATCGTGTTCAAAATATAGTTCAATGCCTGTATGACAACTTCTTCATGCGCCATAGGGTATGGTCGATCTTGTTGAGCATGAATACTTGCTATCCCCATTGCAAGAACAAAAACGGCTCGTTTACCCACCATCATAATACTTTTTACCTGCATGGGACTCGCCTCCAACTTACTCATCATACAAAAAAAACAATCTATTCAACTATAAGTATAATGGATACTAATTTCAGACTGCAATGATTTTTAAGCTGTTTTAAGTTTTTACGCATCAAGCAGTTGTTGTTTTTTGTCTTTTTTACACCAAAAACGCACCCAAGCTGCCAAAGCAGTGCATATATTTTTGCACGATTCTTGCTCTTCTTCAGAAACACGATAGCGACGATACTGACTAATTACTTCGTACTCACCTTCTACTAATGGACGCCGTGCCACCGTTACGCGCCAATTAGCATCACAAGAAATATATTCAGTTTGGTTACAAAAGGACTTGGTAGAAAACTGCATAATTGGCCCCTCTCCATTAAACAGATTCAATAAGTACATGCTCGTATGACCAGACTTTTTTCCATAGAGCCTAAGCTTAAATCCGTCACTGGCGAGATCGCCAAAGAGCTTAAAATTATCATAATCCGCGGTCCCTCCAAAATGATGCACCTTATGGACCTTCCATCCAAGCTCTTGTGTTTCCATGGCATTAATAGCAACAGTCCCTACAATCGCTATATATATAATCTTCATACACATAACATCCTCCCTCAAGTCCCCTAAGAACTAGGTTAGCATTTTCAGAGAGTAGAAGGATATAAACGGAAAAAAGTACGGATAATCAAAGCTAGATTAGACAGTTTGATTAAAATAACGTCGTATATTAGGGATATGCCGTATAACAACTATGCATGCAATACAGGTAAGAGCACACAACAATGTCCAACTTTCAGGCAATAGATACCACACGAGCAATGGCATCATCATAGCCGTCAGCACACATGATATGCCCACCGTAGCAGTGATGAAGAATAAGAACAACCAGAACGAGACAAGAATACTCATTATCCACCAGGGTAATAAACAGATAAGTATGCCAACTGAAGTAGCAACACCCTTACCACCGCGAAAGCTCAAAAAAGGCGTGAAGCAATTGCCTAACAATAATGCGCATACGATACCGATCATGTACAGGTCCTTAACACCACACGCATAACTTATACCCACCATCAAGGCTGCTTTACCAGCATCAATCAAGAACACTATGAAAAAATACACCATACCGAGCATACGGCCAACATTAGTTGCGCCCATATTGCCTGATCCATGGTCACGAATATCGCTGATACCACGTAACTGCGCAACCATATAGCCGGTAGGCAGTCCGCCTACGATATACGCCATCAATATCAACAATAAAAAAACTAACATGTCCATATGGACTTCCTATCGTGTGCGCATTGCTTTATTGAATGCATACACAAAGGACTGATAATAATCAACTGCAGATGCGCAAGTGACAAATAATGCAAGCGCGAGCACTAGTGATTCAATACTATTCCACCATGGCGCGCCATACAAACCAAGCGCATGATACGGGTTAAGAATCGCACACATAAGATACAACATTTGTATACATGTTTTAAACTTACCAAACATAGAAACATGGATACGCAGATTATATTCAAGGCCAATTAATCGCAGACCCATAATAAAAAATTCACGACCGATAAAAATAATCACCCAAAAAAAATAGATTTTTTGTACCACCAATAAAGCAATAAGCGTTGTATATAAAAGAAACTTATCTGCAATGGGATCCAGCAGTCGACCCATAATTGTTTCTTGGCGCAGACGACGTGCGAGATAACCATCAAAAAAATCGGTCAATCCCAAAAAAATAAAAAATAATGCCAAAAAAGCATTGATATAAAGAAGATTGCACGGTAGGCAATACACCAACAAAAATGGCAAAAGTACAGGAGAGACTATGAGACGTATCAGCGTCAATAAAGTTGGTAGTCCAATACGAAATTGCATATCCATTCAAGAGCTCTTTTGGTGAAAATAATACGTAAATAGCGGGATTTGCAGAATTTAAAACAACCTCACCAGCCATTCACCTATTCAGTAATTAAAGAAGTTTGGTGACGGCGCAGGGACTCGAACCCCGGACCTACGGATTATGATTCCGCCGCTCTAACCAGCTGAGCTACGCCGCCATCATCTTTATCACAGTATTATACTAAATTTTCAACGTTTTTATATCAAAAATATTTAAAACAATGTTGAAAATAGATCGCAAGAAAAATAATCCAGTAATCAGGGTGGCAACAATACCCAACACCAGCGTGACCGCAAAGCCTTGGATCGGACCAGTCCCGAATTTATATAATACCAAACCCGTAATCAACGTCGTAATATTGGCATCAAGAATCACACGTCGGGCATCCGAAAATCCAGCTGCAACAGCACGTTTGACCGTCATACCTGATCGTAACTCTTCTTTAATACGTTCGTAAATAAGGATTGATGCGTCAATCGCCATACCAACCGTCAACACCATACCGGCAATACCAGGTAAAGTGAGCGTTGCCTGCAACCATGAAAGACCCAGCAATATCATGAGCAAATTCATCAACAAGGTAATAAATGCAAACAAACCGCACAGACTGTAGTACCAAATACTAAATACCAACAAAGCTCCAAGACCAATCAGACATGAAATAAATCCTTTGTGAATTGATTCAGCACCTAATAGCGGCCCAATTTGTTTCTCGTTTTCAAAGGTGACCGGGGCGACAAAAGATCCTGACTTGAGCAATAATGCCAATTCTTTTGATTCTGCAGAATTAAATCCACCAGTAATCTGCCCTTGATCGCTAATGCTCGATTGAATCGTTGCGGCCATAATCACTACATCATCAAGAATAGCGGCTAAACGACGACCATAATTTTTGCTCGTCAATGCATAAAAAAGATCACCACCTTCTTTGTTCAATGTAAAGCCAACTGCCATTTGACCATGCTGATCGTCAAAGCGCGGGCGGGCATCTTTTAAATATCTTCCTGAAATGTCAGGGCGACGGGACACAAGATAAAACTGTTTCGCCTCACGGCCGCCTTCTTCAGTTCCCGGTAAAATTTCCATTCCCACCGGCAATTGTCCATCATATTCATATAAGATATCTTCTTTGCTTTTACCTGATTTATGCACCAAATTGAAGCGCAAGACCGCAGGTTTTCCTATCATTGCTTTGGCTTGAGCAGGATCTGCAATATCAGGGAGCTCTATGACAATATTTTTCTCGCCTTGAGAAGATATAGAAATTTCAGCAACACCGATGGTATCAAGACGCGTACGCAAAATTTCGATATTGCGTTGCACTGCTTCTTCAGCAATACGCAAAGCTTGTTGCTCAGTAAATTGCACAATCAGATTTGTGCCTTCGGTACTAATTTTAAGTACACGATCATACCCTTTGAGTGTAGTATCGGCCGCATGCACAGCTTCAACCGAAGTAAAATTCATTATAATTTTACTTTGATCAACTACCACTGTCTGCGGTTTTAATCCATTTTTCTCTTTTAATTTTGCAAGTAACGCTTCCTGCTTATCATAGAGTTCAGTTTCAATTGCTTTATCAGTCTTCACTTCAAGCGTAATATAAGTTCCTCCGACAAGATCCATACCAAAACGCAACGACTGTCGCAAGGGGGTTAAATAGTATATCGTCGCTAGTGCAATAAGTATCCACAAAGAAAAGCCGGAAAACAGCTGTTTTTTGAGCGCATTTACCATCATTAAAAACTCCTTTTTACTGCATGTAAAATAGTATTCATAGTCACATTACATTCATTGAAATTTGGTGCCGAGGAGGGGACTCGAACCCCTACAGGATTTCTCCCACAGCCACCTCAAGGCTGCGTGTATACCAGTTTCACCACCTCGGCCAACATAAAAAGTACAGGCAAAATGTACCATATTTACCTATAATTTTCAAACTTTTGCTTATTGAACAGTATAGTCTGCTTTATTTTTTTGCTCCAGGCTGCGTTACGACCTCAATTTCGCTCTCATCTGCTTGTGGCCAAATCCACGTATATATACCATATAATCCCGCTTGTAGAGCTTGCAATGCGGTCATTACACTATCACGTACTGCACTCCACACCGAGGCAACCATTCCTTGCGATTCAACTTCTTCGTCTGGTTCTTGAGTAACAACCGGTTTTCTTGCAGTTTCTTGCACGTAACGCTTCTGTTCAAGACGTTGTGCTTGTTCTTTAAAATCAACATTTTTTTGCTTTAATTGATCAATAGTGGTCATAATACGATCGATTTGCTCATGCGCCATGCGTTCAAGCAGCTGCATATAATTTGAAAAATCACGTTGCAAATAAGTAACAATATTACTGCTATTCTTACGATAGGTATCCATCACATAGTATAACTCGCGTGCTTTTTTATCGCTGAGCTGTTTTGAAATTTCTTTGAATGTTTCCCATGACTGTTTTTCATAATTACGGGATGTATTGACTTGTTCCACTAATTGATTGATGGCAGTTTCAACCGCCGCATCAATTTCAGTGACGCCGGTAATATCTTTTTGTAAACGTTCCAAGGTTTCTTTTTCTTGCTCAACACGCTCATATAAAACATTTTCTTGTGCCGAGAGCGCCCCTTCTTTATTGCGCATTTCTTGAAAATCTTGTAAAAGACGGTTGATGATTTCTAATAACTCGCCTTGGCCTATACCAACCTTCATATAAAATGGATCGAATAAAGTACGATCAAGTTCAGTGCGTTTAGCAAAGAAAGTAAATCTTAACTCTAAAACTTTATCAAAAAGTGCCTTAGTTTTTTCATACTGTTCTTGCGCACGTTCAAACCAAATACGTTTTAATAGCCAATTGCCTGATGCCGCTTCTACATTAACCGTATCAATACCAACAATGTCGGGTAATGGTTCCTCTTCAACGCTCGTCGTTGGTGTTTCTGTTGGAGTAGTGCCTTGAGGTTCACTTGGAGTAGGTTCTTCAATACCTTTTTCAGATTCTGCTGTTTTTTGTTCTGTTAGAGCACCTTCTTTGTTTGCTTCTTCTTGCATTGCAAGAGCAGAAGTATCGGCCGAGGGTGTAGATGCCGTCTGCTCTTTTTGTTGTCCCTGCGGAGCTGCATCCTCTTGTGCTGCACGAGCCGGTGACACAGTGTCTTGTCCTGGTTGTGGCACAGTTTCTTGCACTACCGGCTGCACAACAACCGGCGTAGAAACCAACACGCTAGCTGGGGGCGACGCTACTACACTTGGCTGAACGGGCGTTTGCACAACCGATTGTACAGGTGTGCTTGAGCCATCCAAGGCCTGCGCTGCTGATTCTTGTTTTTTCAGTGCTTCTTGCGGTGGTGGTTGCGATGAAGCCGTACTAGTTGTTGGCACCACAGGTACGGGAACTGATGGTGCCGGAGAAGACGGCATTACCGAGGGTAATGACGTTGATTGAGGAGATGTCGATTGAGCTGCAACGTTTGGTACTGGCGCTACCACAGGGAGCGCGTTTTCATCTGCCTGCTGGCCATAATGACTTGCATGCCAACTTATTACACTTGCCAGTACAATCAACCGATACCTATCCATACTCATCTCCTACTACGTATTTACAAGGTTTTTGATAATTCAACCAGTTCATCAAAGAGTGCCTTAGATAATTCTTCTGCTTCCCATGAAACATAACTCCAACGTACTCCTTGTTCAACTTTAGTTAACACAGAACGATCACTTTTGATATCAATAATATCAACACGAACAATATTCATCATCGGATGTACAAGTGAAGGCGCACGCACCACACCCGCTCTACCTAAAACACTATACGCAACATTACCTTCATCTAAAAAGCACAGCATGACCTTTTTTTGCCACACCATGTTATGATAGCCCGTATGTTCCTTATGAATAGAAAATAAAATACTTTCTGATCCCTTAGGATATATTGTCTGAATAGGCGTTGTATGCGGTAACCCCTTGTCTGAAAATGTTGCCAAAATCGCAACCGTTTTACCGCCTTTCAATACCTTCACTAAATCTTCAGGTAATTTAATACCAACATGTTTTGCCATGGACCCCTCTACAAAAAACAAAAAACTATCTTACACTACAAAAGCGACAACCGCGTTGCTATCGTATTTTCCATTAATAATCCACGCGGGGTTAAAATAATCTTTTCATGAGATTCTGCAATAAAACCACTTGCCTGCAACTCACGAATTGTTGTTGCCATTTCCGCACATTCTATAGGCGACATGTGTTCATATATTTCGGCAAGCATCAACCCCGTTGATCGACGTACACCAAGCATAATTTTTTCGTTAATAATTTGTTTGCGCGTAAGTTGTTCACGCGTGCACAACGCATCATACGCATCCGGATTAGCATCTATATAGTGATGCAGGTCAGCACAATTTTGAAACCGTGTTGCACCATCGAATGAGCATGCTCCGATGCCAAAGCCCTTATAGGGCTTACGATCCCAATACCCTACATTATGTCGCGATTGATAGCCATTTTTGGCAAAACTAGAAACCTCATATTGCATAAAACCAGCTTTTTGTAAAAAATCTACTGACCATCCATACATATCAGTCAAATGGTCATCGTCCGGCAATTGAGTTTTTTTTGTTTTTACGCGAAAATGGAGCGCTGTCCCTTCATGGATTTCCAAAATGTACATGGAAATATGCGTAATAGGCCATGTTATAATTGTCGTCAGTAATTCCCGCCAATCATCATCACTTACCCCTGGCAATCCCAAAATAATATCAACTGAGACATTATTAAAAAACATCCCAACCCGGCTCATTAACCACATCACATCGTTAAGCGATTGCTGGCGATTTAAATCTGACAAAACCCCATCCTTCAAACTCTGAACCCCAATACTCAAACGATTTATGCCAACCTGATTCCATACCTTTAACTTGGTGTCATCAACCGTTCCCGGATTCACCTCAAGCGTAATTTCCACCTGTGAGGAAAAAGTAAATACAGTCTTCAGTATAACAAACATGTCAAGTAGCAACTCATTAGGGTAGGTGCTTGGTGTTCCTCCGCCAAAGTAGACCGTATCGAGCGTGTATGTTTTGGTACGTTTTTCAGTAAACCGTATAATTTCCCGAACAAGCGTAGCATGATACCGATCCATATACGCATCCTTGCCCGCGACCGCAACAAAGGGGCAAAAATGGCATTTATAGGGACAAAATGGCCAGTGTAGATAAATAGATTTGGTGTCAATATCAGTATTATACATGCAATTAATAGCTCATGTTTTTCGAGGACGAGTGGCGTTAACAAGCTCTTTACCTGCCGACAGATCTCGTTGCATACGCTCACGCACAGCCGATTCTTGCGCAAATTTTATGAAAACCACTCCATCAAGTATATTCTGTAATCCCTGTCTAATCTCTTGGGTAATATCAAGAGATGCACTCAACATTAACAATTCGTCATCTGTCTTACTCGTTAAAGATATTCCAAAACGTTTTTGTAAATATTCTTTTATAATACGGGTTAATTCAGAATAAAACAATTTCTGTTGGTTGCCATCCGCTAGTCCACGACCCTCCAATTGTTTCAATTCATAGAGCGCTTGCTCCCATGAATGGGTAGACCGTTGACATCGTCGCCCCTTGAAATAATACCAACAGAGTATAATCACTAGTAGGCCAAGTACGAACACGAGCCCATAGAAAATAGGTTTTTGCCAAAAAGGTACATGAATCATGCCATAAATATCATGCAACTGCGCTAATGTAGTTTGTTCCTGTCCGTCCATAAGTACACGCTCCTTTAATGTGCCATACGTCGTGCAAAAAAAGTAATTAAATCACCCATAAAGGGTTTGCCCACCTCAATATCATGAAAGGCAACACGGTTGCGTACAAATAAGCGATTTTGCTCCTGTATACGATCCTGTAAAAAGCGGCTGCACTTGGCACCACTCTGTGCGCGCGTATCGATAGTGTACATGCGCTTACTTTCTGGATCATATATAGTTAAAAACCCTATATGTTGCAGTGACTGTTCCCGGCGATCAATGCATCGTAAGGCAATAATTTCATATTGATGTGAAACACAACGCAGCATTTTTTCAAATCCTTGATCAATAAAATCTGAAATCAAAAACACCAGTGCGCGCTCTTTACCCAATGCCGCTAAATGGTTCAAAGCAGCTGCAATGTGCGTCCCTGCTTTTTTGGAGGTATGGCAAAACAAGCGCTCGAGCATGATCTGGGTATGTGCACGTCCCCGAACTGGAGCCAAAAAATATTCTATATGGTCTGAAAATAACAACAATCCTACGGCATCATTACCATAAGAAGCGGCCAATGCTAACACCGCTGCTATTTGCGCATTAAGTTCAGAACGTAAGGTATCCGTCGACCCATAGACACTCGATTCAGAAACATCGACTGCTATAATGATGCGGCGATTGCGTTCCTCAACATACTGTTTTACCAGTAACTGATTGGTACGTAATGAACTTTTCCAATCAATAAACCGAACATCATCGCCCGCGCGATATTCACGGATTTGATCAAAATCAAACCCGAATCCCTTTAAAGGGGATCGATTATCACCGAGTAATGATCCACTGACCAAACGGCGTGTACTGATTTCCAAATGACGTATTTTTTTTCGTACCTCAGCAGGAATCATGGTGCTCCTTTATATAAAGAACTCACTTTTGGTCAATATATCAGGTAATGTAATAGTCCCATCCTCTTGTTGATAGGTCTCCATGAGCGCCACCATTAATCGAGGCAATGCCAAAGAAGAACCGTTGAGCGTGTGCACCAACCGTGTCTTACTACCTTCTTTGTAACGCAGTGCTCCGCGACGCGCTTGAAAATCGCTACAATTACTTATTGAAGAAACTTCACAATAGATACCTTGGCCCGGAAGCCATACTTCAATATCATAGGTCTTTGATGACGCAAAAGAACAGTCTTGTCCCGCAAGCAAGCTAACACGATAATGCAACCCTAGCTGCTGCAAAATATCTTCTGCACATGCGAGCATACGTTCATGTTCCTGCTCTGAATTTTCTGGAGTACATAAGGTATAAAGTTCAACCTTTTCAAATTGATGAATACGAATAAGCCCACGTTCAGTCGCTCCATAACCTCCGGCTTCACGGCGAAAGCAGCTCGTCCACGCCGTCATGCGTGTAGGCAATTCTTCCATCCTGAATATATGATCGCGATATACATTAGTAAGCCCAACTTCAGAAGTTGGAGAAAGATAAAGATCATCGGCCGGCATCGCATACACTTGATCAATAAATCGGGGGAAATTACTGGCAACTTCTAACGATCGATAGCTCACAAGATCAGGAGGAAGCATCAATCGATAGCCATGTTTTTTATTATTTTTCAACATAAACATAGCCAACGCATAGATGAGACTAACGCCCTGATCTTTATACAGTACAAAGCCACTGCCCGTGATAGTTGCAGCTTGCTGCATCTCAAACCAATCATGCAATGCGGCGAGCTCCATATGATGTTTAGGCACCCATGACATCGCCGGTTTTTCCCCAACCGTCTTGATAACACGGTTGCTTTCCTTATTGCCCACCGGCACATCATCTTGCGGGAGATTAGGACATCGCAAATAGAGCTGTTTAAATTCACGCTCACTGCGCTCAAGCGCTGTGTCTTGCTCGTGTATTTGCTTATCTAATGCAATCGATTGTTCGCGTATCTCGGGAGTTACACCACCACGCGCTTGGCGTGCCAGCTCATTTTTTTGCGCACGCAACAGTTCAAGTGCAGTACGTACGGTGCGTACCGATCCGTCAAGTGCAATCAATTGAGCAACATCAAAAGAAGGATCTTTTTTATGGATCAGTTGTGCTACTTCATGGGGATGTTCACGTAAAAAATACAAATCAATCATACAAGATCCTGATAGAATAAGGTAATAAAACAGTATAACTATCAGTTACTTTACCCGAAAAAACATAAAGAAAAAAGGTCGCATAAAGCGACCTTAACAAGCAAAGCTTTTTTGAAACAGGGTGCTATTAGCTAACTTTAGCCGAACGCACTGTTTCACGTAAATTTTTGCCCGGTTTAAAACGCGGAACACTCACTGGAGGTAAATCAATGCGCTGCTTAGTTGCAGGATTGATCCCTTTACGTGCTGGTCGACGCGAAATCCAAAAGCTACCAAATCCGGTTATTGAAACCTTTTCACCTTTTTTCAGTGAACGCTCAATAATACGTGTTAGTGACTCCAAAACACGAGAAACATCTTTTTTACTAAAAGTTGTCTCTTCGCTCAAAGAGTCTATCAACTCACTCTTATTCATGAATCCTCCTCATTAGGATAGAATACATACGGTTAACACACTGCTACTTCATTCCAACTCATGCAATTCTTGTAACCTAGAGTAGTTTCATTTGGAGCTTTGTCAACTTATGTTACACTGACAATGATCACAGGTATGCAAAAAATCTAAACAACCCTCTATTTAACCTTTATGGATTACTTATGTTTATTGATACGCACTGTCACATAAATATGATGGTCAAGAAAAATTTCGATACAATTTTTACATCCGAAGAACTTCACAAAAGCGACAGTATTGTTACACAGGCAACTGATTGTCACGTTACCAAAATCATCAATGTTGGTACGAGCATTGTCGAAAGTAAAAATTGCATCTCGCTTGCCCAGCGCCATGCAAGCATATGGGCGGCAATCGGCATACATCCTAATGATTGCACTCCGCAATGGCGTGATGATATACGTGAACTACAGCAGCTTCTGCGTACAGGCACCAATGATGAAAATACTCATAATAAAATCGTTGCTATCGGAGAATGTGGACTTGATTTTCATTATCCTGATTATAATGCGCAACGACAAAAAGATGCTTTTAAAGCACAAATCGAACTCGCTCTAGAATATAACCGCGCACTCATTATTCATACACGTGATGCACGTGAAGAAACAGCACGCATTATGGAAGAGTTTAAACGTGATATCACGCATGGTATTGTGCATTGTTTTTCAGAAAATTTAGATTTTGCGCACTTCGCTATAGAACTTGGCTATGCCCTTGGTATTGGAGGAACAATTAGTTATCCGAAAAATGAATACCTGCGCACCGTGGTAACCACAGTCCCACTCACTTCAATAGTATTAGAAACCGATGCTCCATTTTTACCACCGCAAACATTACGCGGTAAACAAAATTCACCGCACTATATACCACTAATCGCAGAATATATCGCTCAATTACGTACTATATCTGTTGAAAAAGTCGCGCAAACAACTACACAAAGAGCACAAGAAATATTTAGTTTGGGAAAATCATCCATATGCATGTAAAAAAACACGCGTACGTAATGATCGTCACCAAAAGTACTATCATAACAAACCAAAATGTATTGCAATAATTTTAGCCCATATAAGCATAGACCACATATTTTTCTCATTATAAGCGCACTGTTGGCATATCACTCAGCACATACGGCAATGTCCCCCATAGAAGACCAAGAAGACTCGATTCAGTCTGCATTCTCACCACGTGCATCACTCAATGATTCGATTCTTTCTTCAAATACTTTGATGGACATCGCATTACACTACAGTCAATTGACATACACTGCCCCAGCTCCTTATTCGTGTTCAGGCACTTTAAAATATGATGGAGCATTGTTGCCATATTTTCTTACTGAAGAAACATTACAGGAGTTACATAAACAAGAATATGGTGTTGCCGAGCCTGAGGTGAATATATGGCAACGATTTTGTGAACAAGAAGAAAGTTCAGATGAAGAAGATGATACTGTTATTGACCTTAAACAAACCGTGGAAAAGAAACAAAAAAGTAAAATAAGAGCAAAAAAAACAACCTACAAATACAAAAAAAGACGTCATCAATGTATGCAATGTCCAAAAAAATTTTTAACACTAAAAGCACTCACATTGCATGTACGCGTACATACAGGAGAAAAGACCGATCAATGCCCCGAATGTGGCGACCTATTTAATCAATACTGTAATTTAAAGCGACACGCATATGGACATGTAGTTGAACAAAATCCTGACAAAAAGTTGTTGCCGTATATTTGCGCTAAGTGTAACCATGCAGCCCTGCAATCATATACCATCAAAGAACATCTTAAAGGTTATCACCGTCTACCCAAAGATAAAATCGACTATATGATAATACAGGATGACAAAAAAAAGGCCGAATTAAATGACCTAACAAAAAAATTACTTGCAAAAAAATACGTACCTAAAAGTGATGAATCTCAAGAAAAAGAGAAAGCGCACGCGCCTAAAAAGCAAAACAGACAACACAACGCGGTCAAACGTGCTATATCATGCCAAAAACCGAATATCATAGTACAAAGCAAACAAGCCTATCTCACACCCAAAAAATATGGATGCTTTATATGTCAAGAACAGTGTACGTCACAGAATAGGTTACAACATCATATACAGAAGATACATTGTACATTACGACCCTATTTTTGTCCGAACTGCTTGCATTCAGGCATAGCGGCATGGGTCGTTCAGCGCCATCTCAAAAAGCTACACAACATAATAGCAAGCAAGGAAATAGTTGAGACATGCTATTATGATCTCAATCAAGCACAGCAGGTACTACAAAATGCACACAATTTTTTAAAACAAATATCATCATCATCAAGAGCTATAGTATTGATGTAAAAATATTGCAGTACCTTGTTGTTACTCGATATAGCCTCATAAGAACTCATAATCTAGCATACAACTCACACTTTTTAGTAATAACATATACAAGGTATCAAGCTGTATAACTAGAAAGGTATAATGTATCCTTATCAAAATACTCTATATATACTCACTTTCACTGCTAGTGCACTTATATTTTGTATAACGTACACAGCAATAGATGACCCAGGATTATCCACTATTTATGACGATCTCAGTAATGGCCTACTGCTCAACGATATAGGTCAGATATCAGACAAAAAACAAAAAATGGTTCTACCTGAACTCTTACTACCATCACCATCATCTCAAAATGTGATGCAAGTTTTTCAACCACCACCCACACTTGATTTTTTATTCCCAACTCCCGATGACACTATTTTAAAAAGAGATGGAGTATTTTTATCGTATTTCTTTGCTCAGGAGTTTGCAGCGAAAACTCCATATATCGAGCCACCACCAACTCAATGGAAACGCTTTGAAATACAAGAAAAAGAGTCGCTTTCATGTAATGATCAGCAAGAAAACAAAGAGTACAAGCATAACAGAGCGCGCAAACGATCTTTACTCCTTCAAACACCGAATATCACAGAAAAACATAAACACATATCTTTAAAACCAAAAATACATCCATGTCTTCTATGCGACAAAAAATATACAACACGGCACATTGTACGACGCCATATTCAGGAAGTACATCTTATTATACGGCCCTATTTTTGTTTTAAATGTACACACACAAGCACAACAGCAGAAAAGGCCAAACAACATCTTACAAGTCACTGCATACAAGTAGACTTAGAAACAGCACATATAGTGTGTTTTGATCAAGATCGCGCAGAGCAAGTACTTACAACAACAAATTTTTTTTTAAAAATGCTATCGTTGTTCCAAAAAAAATAGTATCGAATATATTTTTTATTATGATATATTATAATAAAAACGTGTATTGGTAAGGTAAAAAATTATGATACCCTTTAGTGAGTTTCAAAAAATCGATATTCGAGTCGGCACCATAAAGGATGTTCAGAATTTTCCGGAAGCACGCACCCCAGCATACATTCTTACTATTGATTTAGGGCAAGAAATCGGCATCAAAACGTCTTCCGCACAACTTCCAGCCAATTATTCAAAAAAAGATCTTATCGACATTCAAGTACTCTACTTGGTGAATACACCCCCCAGAAAAATTGGTTCCTTCATATCAGAAGTTTTGACACTCGGTCTACCTGATGGAAAGGAGCATTGTATTTTGATCAAACCAGAACGCGCGGTCCCCAATGGCGGACGCCTTTATTAACGTACTTATTATGAGAGTTTATTATGGATGGTGCTATCGTTAGTGCTTTTATCATGTATTTCTGCATTCTTACTGCAATCGGTTATTATTTTTACCATACTATGCGGAGTGAAACTGACTTTATTTTGGCCAATCGCTCCATCAATTATTGGGTAACGGCTATAGCCACCCAGGCAAGTGATATGAGTAGTTGGCTCTTTTTAGGGTTTCCTGCTGCCGTTTATATGCATGGTATTTTTGAGTTATGGACAGCAATCGGACTCGTGATTGGAATGTTTCTTAACTGGCATTATATCGCACCACGTTTACGCATTGCCACACAACAGTATCAAAGCATCACTCTTGCTTCATTTTTTGCCCATCGTTTTCCTACCTATGCAACCTCACTTGCCTTAGTAAGCTCCTGCATGGCAATTCTCTTTTTAACTTTTTATATTGGTGCAAGTTTGGCTGGGTTAGGTCATCTTTTTAGTTCATCATTAGATATCAACTATTCAACCGGCACCGTGATTGGATTACTTTTTGCTGTGCTCTACACATTATTGGGCGGTTTTATCGCCGTTGCATGGTGTGATCTTTTTCAAGGTCTATTTTTGCTCGTCATGATCGTCCTTGTTCCTGTCTGTGGTTATTACGCAGTAGGTGGATGGACGCCTATTATTGCGGCATTACACGCCAAAGAGCTCCCATTATCGCTTATTCCAACCTGGCAAGATGCTGGATACAGCATATTGCTCGCCGCTGGATGGGGTTTGGGATACTTTGGCCAACCTCATATTTTAACCAATTTTATGGCAATTGATGATGTACATAACCTACGTTATGCAAAACGTGTTGGTATTACCTGGCAGATTATTGTATTGACGGCCGCCGCATGCATTGGTCTTATCGGCGTTGCATACACAGGCGATACCATTGTTAATCCTGAAGATATTTTCATTATGATGGCCAAGGGGTTGTTACCCTCATTTTTGGCTGGATGCGCATTGTGCGGGATTTTAGCAGCAACCTTGTCCACGCTCGATAGCCATATTTTAATCTCCGGATCAATTCTTGCTGAAGACGTTTATAAAAAATTACTCGGATTACAACCAACCCGACAAACCATAGTACGCATTTCACGCCTTGGATCAATTATAGTATCGGTCGTAGGTCTTATTATCGCTCAAGGTGATAGTAATACAATCTACCACCTGGTTAATTACGCATGGGCAGGACTCGGAAGTTCATTTGGTCCGCTCGTTATTATGTCACTTTACTTTGCACGGCACGTACGCGGCGCAGGAGCAGTTGCGGGTATTGTGGTCGGCGGCATAGTATCAGGACTATGGCCATACTTCAATGTGACGGTATTACCGCTTGTACCTGGATTTTTGTCGGGATTGATTACTATTGTGCTCGTTTCTGCAATGAGCGAATAACCATTATAAAATTGCAAGCACAGTAGTTGTATGATAAAGTTATTACTGTTTCAATTTGTACTATGTTCGCTTTTTGTGTTGTTGCATGAAATATTATATTACTTTTCTCGCTATTCTATGCAGCACTCATAATGTAAACACTGTATCATCTGATGATTTCGCACAGAATGCGCAAACAGAATTTGTTGATATCCATACAAAACGAAAAAAAAAGAAAAATCTCAAAAAAGCGCTGCTACCCTGTGTCTACATAGGCGCAGCATTTGTCATGATATTAATGGGCAAAAAGGGATGGGTCTATTACACCAAAAATAATCAAATCCCTACCCCACCCCCTACGGGTCATCCTGGGCAATCACTACATGCAGCGCCTAATCATTCACCTCCTATTATTCCAAGTTCTGATACTGGTCAATATTCTACGACACCACCTGCATCGAGAGAAGGCCCTATAGCACAACCTGACCCTAGCACATTACCATTAGGCCCAGAACAAGAACATAAGAAGGAAATTGAACCACTTACAGTACCTTCCAGTAATTCTTCTACAACACCACCAGCATCGAGAGAAAGCCCTATAGCACCGCCTGACACTAGCAAATTACAACCAGACTCGGCAAAAGAACATAAGGTAACACCAGATTTGACACAACTTGCCATAGAGCGTAAAAAACGACAAGAAGAGCAGCGAAAGAAACAGGAACCTAAAGAAAATCCAATACCAGCCTCTAGCAACACACAACCCAGTAACCAATCTTCATTCTCTATGCGTGCCTTATGGCAAACTATAGCGTCCTCTGGAAGCCCAATCAGTAAAGCTCAACCTGATAGCCCAGACAATAGTGATGCTGATGATGAGGATGATGAAGAAAAAAGTGCTTCTTTGCAACTTACAGACGATGCAATCAATTTAGGAAAGATCGTACAAAAGGCTCGAGAACAGCGTAATTATCCATCAGATTCAATAGAAAGTTTGATAAAATTATGGCACAAAAACAACGACATTTCTTATTTAAGGCGAATTCTTAAAAAAGACCCCTCCTATCTTATGATTGCTGTAGCTGGAGAAGATTGTGATTTGATAAAAGGCTTTTTGAAAGCAGGAGCTCAAGCAGAGCTTCTTGATGAGGCATGGCAGCAAGAGATGAAACAACTATTGTTGCAGGATACAGTAAAATTATGTACTGCCGTACGTAATCACAAAAAAGAGGACGACACTAGTTTTATTGAAGCATTAATTAAAAGCAAAGCGGATGTAAATTGCAAGCTTAAAGGCAAAACCCCACTCGATATTGCCGTTATGGAGGCACACTATACTTGTATACAGCCACTTTTGGAAGCGAAAGCACAGATGACGACACGAAGACACCCTATTGTTTGGTGGATAGATAACTTCACCGAACAAACGCGAAAAGACACTATAGCACGGGATACAAATATTTTTATCCACAGCTTCCCAGGGCAGTTAAATAATACTACGATTCTGGGTGAAGGAAACACCTTTCTCCATCATGCTGCTTCAAAGAATGCATCAGCCATTCTACTAGCTTTGTTAGATTACAAAGCTGATCCATCTTTAGTAAATTATTTTGGACAAACACCTCTAGAGTTAGCGCAGTTTCTACAGTCAAAAGGTGATAACAACGGTGTATGTATTAGCATATTAGTAGACGCTATGAAGCAGCCAAACAAATACAATTAATTTTTATTCATCTTTGTATTCAAGTAACTTTTTGATATAAGCTAAATTCTCTTTAAAATTCTTAGACACCCGTGACTGATCAGCATAAGATTCATTTTGCCGTGTTGCGAGTATTCCATCCAGGACCACTTTCGCTTCTTCCTGAGTAAATAACGCTTTAAACAGCGCATACGCTAAGCTGCCATCTGAATTATATGTATATCCAAGACTCAATTTTTTCTTTTCATCGTTCTCTATCTCGCATGAATACTTTGTGGGATGTGTTTTGCGGCGTTCAGCAATTAATTTTCCACGTGGAGTAGATGGATGAATAAGATGTTCTGCAGGCCTATATATTGTTTCTAGTAAAATTATATTTTTAGTAAATTCTAATGTATATATGCTAATTAAGCGAGTACATCGCTTTTCTACCTGAGCATTTATTTTACTGTCAAGTGTTACTGTATACATTATGTGTTCGCATTGTCCATTGTCCGCAGCAGCGTACTTAGGACTACCATCAAATGAAATAAGTTCTTCTAATGCATCATCAAGGATTAATGATCGACATGTATTTATACTTTTTGCATCGACCTCTTCTTCTTTTATTTTTTTTGCTTCCATAGCATAGAAAACTGACGTCCACGCAAGTAATAACATCCAGCAAATTTTACTATGCATCGCCCAGCCTTAAGATTCAAACAGCTTCTTTATGCAACCTAAATTGTTCTTAAAATTTTCAGGCAGTAGTAACTTTTTGTTACCACGCCCAGGAAACATACCTTGTTGTATCACACTAATTTTTTTCAGCATACCTTCTAGCGCCTCGTTAACTTCTGCAGTGGTATATAACGCTTGAGCATGCCAAGAAATGAGGTCTGGTATGCAGGAATACCCAAAGTTCACTTTGTTATCTTCTAAAAAGTGTTGGTCACATGAGCACTGAGCAGGATGTATCTTTTTATGTTCTTTGATTAATGTACCTCGTAGAGTAAAATCTGCAATCATACCTTGATCACCACATACTGTTTCCATTAACAAAAATTTTCCTCCCCTTATGTTGCTCAGAGCAACTCTGTAATTCCAGGGATCGCCTTCATCAAACTCTATTAAATCTTTTTTTCCTTCACTTTTTTTTCTCGAGTAACTTAACCTAGCAGCACTCCAAAGAGCACCTTGTTTGGGCTCTTTATACTTTAAACTACCATCGGCTGAAAGAAGCGTTTTTAACGCATCATCAAGCATTAATGTTCTACATTTATCCATATCTGCTTGAGAAATTTTTGCTTCTAGAGCACACAGCACGGGTTGTGACACAAATAATAACAACCCAACAACAATATTTTTCATAACATTCTCAAAAATTACACTAATAAGATCTAACACATATGGTTATTATACCATATGTGCAAAAAAGTATCACATAAAAAATTTATTTTGCCAGATAAGATTATTCTTTTTTATTTTCAAGTAATTTTTTTATATTGTTTAAATTTTTGTTAAAATTTGGAGGCAATAGCAATTTGTTGTTATGTTGTCGACTACCAGGAAATGCGCTTTGCTGCATCGTTTGCATTCTTTTGAGCATAATGTCCAACGTCTTTTGTACTTCTGCACGCATGTATAATGTTCGAAAAGTAGCATGTTTAAAAACACCTGCAGGCTCAAAAAAATAGTCAAATCTCACACGATTTACTTCAAACACTCCTACACCACATAAACAGTTACTTGGATGTAACCGTCTATGCTCATTAACTAATTTTCCACGTGGAGTAGCTGAATCAATCATATATTGAGCATCCCTATATATAGCTTCGGATAACATTATTTCTGGACCCATATCAAACATACTAATAGCGTGCACTATTATCTCTTCAGTATTTTTTTCTTCAGTATTTTTTTTTCTGCGCTTTACGTTATATTCTAACGCATCCGTACTATCCATATCTTGGTTGCTGCCGGGCGTACATTGCAGACTATCTGCTGATATAAATGTTTCTAGTGCATCATCAAGCATTCTTTTTCTACAGTCATCCATATCTTTTTGCAAGATATTTTCCTGTCTACCTTCTAAAGCACAGAATGTAGGACCCGAAACAAATAACAGCATCACAAAGCCAAGAACAAATATCATATTTTCCCCAAAATTTAAAATCACTACCATCGTATAATACCGCGCCAACCCAGATCAAGCCATATGTGCGACAGAGCACCGAGTATAAAGAAAAGTGCATCATACAACAATATACGTGTACACCCTGGCATGCTGGTAGCTATTCCCAACGCTGCTACACAGGGCACCATTATCACAAACCACACACGATGACATATGCTACGATGATGTACCATATGCGGAATCAGTGCCATAATACTGATAAAAGCAAATGCTTTGTAACGCCGTAACACCATTAATATGCACAACACTAAAAACAGTAGCCAATAAAAATAACGCTGCCCTTTGCTTTTAGTATCAATATCAGGAAATAATGATCCCGCTAATGCACACAGTCCCCATTCAACTAACGTTAATGATGTTGGAACACACCAATGAAGTACAAAAACTAACGATACAAAGAATATAAGAGCACCGCCGGCAAGATGATGACGATATCCTGGCATAACATTCTCCTTTTGCATGCACACATAAACGTTATAGTAATTTTACCAAGGTCGTTCCTGGGTAGTAGAATGGCAAAATATAGGAATATTCTTTACCTTCACGGACCATTTCCCACGCTCCCCACTGGCATAATCCTAGATGATGGCCAAAACCGCGCCCCTGCACGAGGATAGAATCGGTCTTGGGGGTAATGGTAAAACAAAAACTTTTTATCTCTTTACACAATGAGTACAGTTTTTTTCCCGTTAAATGGACGGTACGCTTTCCATCCCTACATTTTACCTGCTTAACCAATCCCGCTCTGTCTTTCTTAGTAATGTGCACCGTTTTAATCTTCCCTATTGCTTTCGCCTCTTTTTTTATTTTTTGCGCGAACTCATGCATAGTATACTCAGCTTTCCACGAGTAAATTTTGCATCGTTTACAATGCGTACACGCATATGAACGTGCCAAATAGGGAGCATCATCAAATGAGGTATCAGCTATGTGTGCAGGAATAATACCCCCGCAACATCCATCAAACATGGCTATAATTGGTTGGTTCTTGTACGCCAAAAAGATACCCCGTGTCTGCTCTACCGCCTGGCGATGTATGTCATGCGCATGAGCGCCGCCATAGGTTTGATGATGGTTCGTGTTGCGAATATGATAGGGCATTTTTGATCCCGTAGTACGTAAAATCATGGAGAGTACATAACTACGTGCTGCAATGGCAAGAACCTTGTTGATTTCTAGTGGCCATCCTGGCCAACTTTCAGTACTAAGAACTCCACAAATGTATTCTTCTAATTCTAAGGCATTAACTAAATAAATTTTTTCATGGTCATACACAAGTATAAATGAGCCTGCGTACTTTCTATCCCCAAATTGGATATGCCCACTACTTGGCTGAATTATCACGGTTGCATGTTTGCACGACCGATTATTGAGATATACAGCACCATTGCGCACCGCAATATGCACAACGCCATTAGTGCACGTATGCATGAGTTGACCATTGGAGGTAACAATCGTGCACGCAGATGAAGCATGCAACGTCCATTCAAGAGCTGTATTACGTAATGATGATTCTGCTAATAACACCTTGACTAAGTACGCAGTAGCCGGCTGCTGTACCGCGGGAATAGTAACTTTTTCAGTAACCAATGCTTTGTGTATCCATTGATATACCACATGCCGCATGTGTGTGCAAAGTACTTTTTTGCGATGATTTAACCGACATACTACACGGTCAGATCCCACACGTTTTTGTATACAAAACCAAGGCTCTGCACGAAAATTATTGAGTAAGGGACTGGAGTGCACCGATGTAGCCATAAAAGTAAGGAGTACACCAGTACGTGAGAGGTACCTACGCATCATGTCAGAACATTACTCCATAGCGTGTAAGTTCATCCATTATTACTGAAGAAACAGTATTTTTGGTATCAATACCAACATTCGCTAAGTGATCGGCGTGCGCATTATCTTCACGTAGTACATGCATCAAACTATACGCAATACCGGAAAGCAAAGCACGCGCAGTACGATGTAAATGTTTAATATTTTCATGACGAACCTTGTATTCTCCGCCAAGTTGGCGAATCAATAGTTGAGAATCAGAAATAATCAATAATTTATCACACGGCCGCATATGTGCACGCGCATGCACCAAGCCAATCAACAATGCAAGATATTCTGCCTGGTTGTTAGTTTTGACGCCTAAAAAATATCCTGCAGACTCAAACATTTGATCATTTTTAACCAAATAAATACCAGCCCCTGACGGCCCCGGATTGTTGCGGGATGCCCCATCTACTGATAATTTCCAATATGCACATAGCGATGGTGCATCAGGAGATTGTTTATCACGCGTATCTGGGCCAAAAACGGAGAGCTGTTTCATGATACACTATATCGATTCAGTAGGCTTTGGCATATATAAAAGACGGAAGCAGCCCCTACATTGCATAAGATGACTATGACGTAAAAGCGCTTTATCATTTTGCGTGAGCGCATAACAACATACCGTACACGCTCCCTTTTCGATAGGGACAACAGGATCGGCGATCGCAGTACGCATCATATTATACTTTTGCAGCAAATCTTCTGGTAATCCCACGGTATAAGACTGCCATTCTTGTTCACGACCTGCCACGTGTTGGTATAATTCCGCAATCTGAGCTTCCTGTACTTGTAACGCAGCCTGCAGCGCAGTACGCTCTCGCTCCACGCGATCAGTGCATTCCTGTAATGCTTTACGGCGCGTATCAACCAAATTCCAAAAAAGCATCAATTTTTGCTCAAGCTCATTTTGTCGATGCAAAAGAGCATCAATCTCTTTTCGCAATGCTTGATGTTCTCGCGTTGATGCAGCTTGCTCAAAAAGTTTATTTTTAGTCACACGAGCTTCTTCTAATGCTCGCATCTCCAATTCATACTCATCAACTTCTCGGCGTGCTTCATGCCACTGTTTATAAGCAACTTCCTGCATTTCCTGCAACGCCACTTCTTGTTGCTTGAGAGCCTCAAGCTCTTTTTGCAAAGCAAGAACACGTGCACGCAATGCATTTGTTTCTTGATCAAACTGTACTAGAGAAAGGAACACTACGTACAAAGACTCTTGCATGACAGACTTCCTCATACATGATTGCACTGGTACAAATCTTGGTGGGCCCACCAGGATTTGAACCTGGGACCTCTCGGTTATGAGCCGATTGCTCTAACCGCTGAGCTATGGGCCCGAACCAACTTTTCAATGTTTTAAAAAACCACTTCTAACGTGTATATTAAAATAAATTCTAACTTTTGTGAAGTAAAAACCAACGTTCACATCGCACGCCTTACAACGGTAATCAGAAAATCTTTCAATCGCGCACTATACCCCCATTCATTATCATACCAACCAAACACTTTACCCATTGTTGGTCCGCAGGTACTCGTAAGCTGACTATCAATAATCACTGAATGACTATTACCGCGAAAATCTGACGATACTAACGGCTCATGCGTCACTCCTACAATACCCTTCAGCGTCTCTGCCGACGCTTGCACAAATGTTCTGTTGATCGCATCAATGGTCACCTCCTTTGTGGTTATAAATGAAAGATCTAATAAAGAAACAATTGCTACCGGTACACGTAATGCCATACCTTGTACTTTACCGCGCAACTCAGGCATAACCTTTTCTACCACCTTCATGGCACCTGTTGAGGTAGGAATGACATTCAACGCAGCAGCACGCGCACGTCGTGGATCATGCTCTTCTACGTCAAGCAGCACCTGAGTATTGGTGTATGCATGCACCGTCGTCATACAACTGCGTTCAATCCCAAAAGCATTATGAAGAATTTTCAGCGTAGGAATATACGCATTTGTTGTGCAACTGCCCAGCGAAACAAGTACATGTTTGGAAAGATCCAAGTCCTGATCGTTCACCCCAGGAATAATCGTTATATCTTCGCCCTGCGCTGGAGCAGTGATCAATACACGCTGCGCTCCTGCCTGTAGATGTTTCAGCGCACCTTCACGTTTGGTAAAATGACCAGATGCTTCGACAACCCAATCAATATTCCATCGTTTCCAATCAATGGTGGCCGGATCCAATTCCGTTATAATATCAATAGCATAATCACCAATGACCAGTTGGTTACCGCGCATATGAACCGGTTCTGGATACGTGCCCATGATCGAATCATACTGCACCATATGGGCTACCATGTCCCGTTGTGCAGGGCCAATATTGATTGCCATCACCGTCAACGCTTGCCGTGCTTGCGGGTCTTGCAACACTACACGCAAAAATGTTCTCCCTATTCTTCCAAATCCATTAATTGCCATACGCAATGCCATACACTCTCCTTTATAGTTGGTGCCATGCATATAGTTTTTGCACAACCTGACGTTGATAATCAAGATCACTGGCCGGCAACTCTGCTATGAGAGGAATATGCGCCAATTCTTTGTGTAATGCAAATGCACGCAAAACATCACACCCGATTACCCCTTGTTCAAGAAAGCTATGACGATCAATACAAGAGCCACGAGCTTCTTGTGTATCATTGATGTGTAATAACGCGATGCGTTGTATGCCAATCATAGCAGCACTATGATCAATAAAATTTTGCCGATTATGCGCGGTGGAAAGATCATAGCCATATGCGTGTGCATGTGCAGTATCGATGCAAAATGCTAATGCATCAGGATCATCAACTTTGCCCAATAAAAGATAAAAATCTTGCAAATCGCCGCCAATCGATGGCTCTTTAAATGCAACATTTTCCAGAATAAGTTTCATACTCGGATACCTAATCCGTGCTTGATTAATAAAACGCGCAAGCGAATCGATACCAAACATACGAGATTTGCCTGCACCAGGAGATCCAGGGTGTAAAATAATTGCATGAAACCCCAATTGTTGTGCCAGCGCCATTTCTCGCGTAAATACGACGTGATCATGCAGCGGAACATCGCGCGCAGGATTAATCAAATATGATGCATGCACGTATGCATGTGCTATATGTTCTTCAAGAAAATGTGCAAACCGTCGGCATGCTGCTGCTGATGGATGTATAAGGGTACGTGATGGTTCACTGCGCACAAACATTTGCAACGCGGTGATGTTTAACTGCTTAACATATGCACACGCATCATCAAGCGAGCTGCTCAAGCGAACGTGAATTCCGAGACTTCTCATGCAACTCCTTTAATCCCAACTGAACACATAATGCCGTTGTATCCATGTACTGTTGTAGCACACTCACAATCATGGTTTGTATGGTATGTAATCCTTCTTGAGAATCTGATTCAAAGCGCATACTCAACATTGCTTGGGTATTAGAAGCACGTACTAATCCCCACCCATATGCTGTACACACGCGCACGCCATCAACCGTAATAAGCGTAACATTGGGTTGCATACTCAAAAAATGTTTCACCTGATCTACAATCCAAAATTTTTTCTCCTCTGGGCACGCAACACGCACTATAGGAGAACTATATTTTTTGGGAAAAAAGTCGAGCATGGATTCGAGCGAAGTTGTGCTTGTTACCATAATTTCAAAAAAGCGCATCATGGCATATATGCCGTCGTCATACCCAGGATGTCGATCAGCAAAGAAAAAATGACAACTCAGCTCGCCACCTAATAATGCACCATGTTGTTCCATGGTGGTTTTAACAATAGCATGTCCACACGGAGAAAAATAAGGGCGCGCGCCACACGTTTGTAATGATTCAACCAATCCATCAGACGCATTAATATCGATCACAACCGCCATCTCAGGATGTTGGTCAATTAATGTACGCGCAAATAACGCTAACACACGATCTGCAGGCACCAGCCAACCATCGGCACTCATAACGCCCATGCGGTCAGCATCGCCATCAAGTCCAATGCCAACGCGCGCTTTATGTTCCTTTAATGCAACCCGCAGATCAAGCATATTTTTTTCATGCGATGGATCTGCTTCATGATTCGGGTATGTGCCATCAACTTCTGCATATAATAACGTAACGTCTGGCCATTCCATCGCTTGAACCAAATCTGGTACTACCGCACCACCAGCGCCATTACCACAATCAATCACCACCGGCATATGCATGCCAACTAAATGCGCAAAATGTTCTCGCAACCATGCGATATAGCGTGGAATAAGAGGTTGATCAAGATAACTGCCCTGTTCTTGAGGCACCAGGCGCAGCCCTTGTTTATAACAATCACGGATCATTCTAATATCATTACCCCACAATGATCGGTGGCCTAAATCGATTTTGATGCCATTGTATTCTTGCGGATTGTGCGATGCGGTAATCATAATGCCCATATCAACCGGCAATTGATCAATAGCAAAATAGACAACCGGTGACGGACACACGCCCACAAAGATCACCTCAAGGCCACTATCGATTAATGCACGGCACGCCTGCTCCTTAATCGCTGGCGAATGCGTTCTCCCGTCCATGCCAATAGCCACTTTTTTTACTGCAGGATTGAGTTGCGCACAATAATAGGCAATAGCGCACACAACATCATACACTTGCTCAATGTGCAACTCAGTACCAACTATACCGCGAATATCATACTCGCGAAATACCATATCTTTCATAATGATCCTGTAGGAAAAAATTTAAAAATGCACTACGCTACAGTGTACAAATTTTGCGTCATAAGTGAGAGTTTTTTATATATACTCAGGAACCCGTTACATGATATATAGAACAATTATTTTTTTATTGCTGTCGATATATGCAGGAATTATATCATGCTGCGCCGATGATTGGAAAAATTTTGATCTCGATGAACATCGTAATGCTTGGCTTGAATATATTAATAAAATTTCACCAAGCCACCAACTCATTCGTCTACTCACTGAATACAGGAGCTGCTCTCAAAAGGACAAATATATATGTGCAGCAAAAGTTCTGACGCTTATACATCAAGATACCTTTGCTCAACAAGCACAGAGTGCTGCTAATGCTGTGCCCAATTGTGATGCAGAATTGCTTAGATGCCACAAAAATAAAGAATACTGCAAAAAATTGAAAATACGCGCAGCCATTGTCCGTGATTTAACAACTAATCCTCAACGACTTTTGGCAGAATTAAAAAATACGGTACAAACAGCAGATAACTGGAGAAATATGGGAGATTTATGCAGCATCCTGTAAAAAAAATATACATCATCATAGGATTATTACATCCGGCTAATGTATTCGGTTCTGCTACTCAAACAGACATTCAAGCTAATTGTGCTCAACAATTACTAAAACTGAGCATTGCACATATACAAAGTCCTCAAGATACTCAGATAGCACAAAAGATCATTATTTTATTAGACAAAAAATGTCCTACGTCATCGCCTACAAAGTTAAGTCAATTAGCTGCGGAAGCTGCAGAACACGTTCCTATTAATTATTATGGATGGTGGCACGTATGCAAGGAAGAATATCCTGATAAGAAGTATGAACCAAAGTGCCAACGTTATGGAGAATATGTAAAAACAGCTGAACAATTATTGTTCCATTCAGAAAATTTTTTTAACAAAATAGGTACAATTGCACAACAACCCAAACCTACACCAGAAAGGTGATCACTTATGAAAAAAATTTTTATTATCGTTGGAGTATTAAATGCGTCGGCACTCATATATGGCAGTTATGATTCACAGGCATTAATAGATCATCATTGCAGTAAAGATCTGTTGCTGCGTACGCGTTCCTTCCTTGAAAGCAAAGAAAAGGGCAATTTTTCAGAGATGCAAGCCGATGCGGATGATTTTTTTGCCACTCTTAAGCACTGCCGCGGCGATATCCCAGGACAGGCTCGACAAGCAGCTTCCCAAGCTTTAGATTTGATTCGAGGTGGATCGCGTTCTTATGGCGCATATGGACAAGCTATCCACGTACTGGCTACACAGCCAATAATTTTTTCAATCGAAGTAGGACGTTATGTAGCGATTAAGGAAAGTGACAAGTCATGAAGAACATAATTCTATTTTTGATGTTGTTTGGTTATGCAATTACTGCGCATAGTGCCGAAAAAAAAATTACACGAGAAGAAGCAGAAAAATATGTACTTTCTGAAGCAACACGTTCTGCCATAAGAAAAACAGTGAAGCCTTTTAATAATGAATGTGCACGTTCCCTTTTGCAGCTCGACACATTGCGCATCCTTCATCAACATTATGTCCATCAAAGGCACGCAATTCCTTTTGAGCAAAAACGCGATGTGGTACAGGCAATAGACAATCTCATACAACAATGCCCTGGAGATTTTAATGCACAAGCTAAAGCAGCGGTATCTCTTGTTACCGACCAAGACCTGATACGCAGCAGAGAATGTGTACGCTGGCCGTTGTTTAAAGGAGGTAGTACAGAATCTCCTCTTGTGTATCTAGGAGATTTCGAGTATCCACTTTCACTGCAAAATGGCCAAGTTTCTGGTTGCCCTGCCGATATTGCACGAATAGACGCGGCAAGAGAACTGGAACGTCCCTTGTTATATGCAATGCGCTTGAATCGCGAACTTCAGAACATGAAGTCCGTACAAAATTAAGCTATATTTTTGCATGTTTCACTGCCAATATCCTGGCTGCATTGCGTTCATTACTTGACTAATAAAAGCCATAGGGAGAACATACACCTCCGACCATTGACCATCATGATTGATCTCTTTTGCATCTCTGACAATCTCGCCAGTTCCTTGGTGTTTCCAAACCTGGTCTAATTTCAAATGTGACCCCTGATCACTGCTGTAACAATCACGTAAATACTCTGCTGTATGAGCATACTGACTCTCTCTTCCCATGCTAAAACTACTCCCATGAAAGTACACACTGGCTGCAAATAAAATCCAAGGCACAAGGACACTTGGCGTGTTGTACCAAGCTTTTTTGTGATGCTCTTGTTCATTTTTATGAGGCATAGTATTCATATTTGCTTGGGTAATAAGCAATCCAGCCATCATGACCGGTATGTATATTTTTGTAATCTGCATGTAAAAGTCCTTACTACCAAATATCAATGACCACAAAATAATGTTAAAGCTTATCAAAAAATCTCTGCAACAACGATCATGTGCAGCTTTGCATTATAAAATCGCCATTATTCAAGGATAGTAACACAGCCATCTATTTTTTTTGCACCTCTAGCGTAAATTTCTCATGTTCATAAGAAATAATTACGGCATCAGGATTGATTTTGCACACCTCATCCCACTGCTGTAACAAATCGATCATGACATGAATTGGAACGGATAAAGCTGCTTCGCGAGGGTCCTCGGTAAAAAGGTCTCCTACTGCAATATTGCCATCATATTTTTCCATATAGGTACGATTGCTACACGTTCGTTTATAACGGCTGTCCAAGATCCATTCTATGGTATCCTTGCCTCCTCCGTACATTACATCGTCAGTCAAACAGTAACCTAACGTCGCCATTCCTGGAATGTCGAATTGAACCACAGATAATAGTATATTAAAATCTATCTTTACATATGGCATTTCTCTTCCCTTTATAGTAAACCATTTGCGCGTGCATCTGGATATGTTGAGGACCATCCATCATGTAAATTATGCGTTGTACCATCCCATCGTGAATCTCGACTTTTTGCGTTGTCATCACCAGATAGAAGTACGGATGGTGATAGATCACAATAATATGCATAAGAAGCATCAGCAGAATAAACTTCACTCAATGGTTGATTGAGTGCATGTGTATATGGAACAAACACAAGAAGCACATACAAAAGATAATAGTTATTCATTGTTAAAAATATTTAATAATTTGTAACACAGCACTAAAACCTTGTGTGCGATTAAGCGCGTGAAATTCACCATACGTGTGGCCTAATATAATCAGATTGCGATCAGGTACGAAATAGATTATACCAGGTCCAAGGCCTACCACACGTTCTCGACTATTGGGCACTTTTTGCCCAAATAACTTATTATCATGCAACTGTTGCAAATAATAGCCGTTAATTCCCGCATGAAAATGCTGCGTAAATTGATATTCGGTACTGTAATTCATGTGCACGGCATCACCTGCGTGCACATGCGTTGCGGGATTTTCAGTTGCCCAAAGATAGTGCAAACGCCATGCGATCGTCCAATCTTCGCGTAGATATACGGTAGCAGCCCAATAAGGATCAATTGCATATACATTACCTCCCGGATTGATATCGTGACAAGGTTGTTCATTTTTTCCCGTCGGAAAAAATACACCAAAATCAACATTGTTCACATACACGGCACGTCCGCGAAACATCACGGGATCCCATTGCAAAAAAAGATCCAGACGTAAATCGGTCCATCCAGCTCCGCTACTTGAAATATCCAAGACATTTTTTTGAATATGGGATAACAAAACTACTGCTATACTTCCAGAGAACCCTAAACGCGCACCCAATACCCGTCGCGCTGACTCATATTGCAATTGATTAATATTGCTTAACAAATTGTATCGTGGTGATTCTACGCCACCCAGAGGTTGCCCCTGCGCATTAAGAAATTTGCTTGTATAATAATATTGATTGTAATTAACCCAATACCATCCTGAGCGAGGTTTCAACGGCCCACCATCAAGAAAGTTGGTTAACCCAAGATTAACCGCGCGAAGACCGTATGGTTCTATCCACTGAACAACTAATAAACTGCTCATTAATACATAGCATAACTTTTTCATAGCATTCCCCTTTAAACTACTTAAGATATAGCGCAATTATGAAAAAAATGAGCACTCAATGCATTATCATTTTCCATAAACTGCAGTATGATAAACGTGCAACAATAACGATACTGTCGTCAAATTCGAATAAAAAAAAGGCATGATTCCACTCAGACTTCAGCTGAAAAATTTTTTAAGTTATGGTCCAGAATTGCAAACTATTGACTTTACACCATATCACCTTATCTGCTTGTGTGGCAAAAATGGTCACGGAAAATCAGCGCTGCTTGATGCAATGACATGGGCATTATGGGGCACTGCACGTAAGCTGCTCAGTGAATCAAAACCAGATTATGGTTTATTACGCCTTGGGCAAACACAAATGCAAGTGACGTTCGATTTTTCATGCAATGGGCAGGTATACCGTGTCCGTCGTGAATTTGCCAAAACATACGGAAAACCCCTTGCAGTGCTGGAATTTGGTATCATTGATGCTCATAATGCTTTTGTTGCCTTAACCGATAAATCTATACGCACGACGCAAGCAAAAATCATTACAACACTCAACTTAACTGCAGAATCATTTATGAACTCTGCATTTATTCGTCAGGGTAATGCTAACGAATTTTCACAAAAAATACCTAAAGATCGTAAAAAAGTTCTCGCTCATATCCTTGGTCTTGCAAAGTATGATCAGCTCCGCCGTCTTGCTCAAGAAGCAGCCAAGGGCCTACAGCTCAAGCAACAGGCAATGAATGGTTCACTGAATGTGTTAATACATGAATTAGTGCCTAAACAAAGCATTACTCAACGATCTCACACGATTACACAAGAACTAGAAACACTTACTCATCAAGAAGTCACGTTGCTACAGCAATTGCACGAGCTTGATGAAGCAAAACAAATGCTCATGGCTCATCAGCACAAACTCCAGACAGCACATACAGCTCATGCGCACAATGTACATGAACAACAGCACAAGCAACCTCAGCTGCGCGAAACTTGGCATGCATGGCGTACATTGCATAAACAATTATATGCAACTAATTGTGCCACGCTAGAAGCAGAACGCCAAGAAATTGTTACCTGGCTAGCACAGTATCAAGAACAAGCAGAACAGCGATTCAGAGCACAAGAGAAAATCTTGAACCTCAAAGCCAGCATGTATACCCATGAACAAACGATCGTACACGAGTATGAGCAAACTTGTATGCAACTTGAATTGGCAACACAAAAATTTCATATTGAATACAAGCATCTACTCAAGCAAATCGATACTATTGACATCACGTTACAACAACAAGAGAATGTGCAACGCGAATACACACAGGAACAGGAGATCTTGACACAAAAGCTTCAAAAAAAGCCTGCATTTGATGCACGATTACAGGCATTTGATCAACAGTTTTTAAAAAGAAAAAATTACTATCAAATGTTCATCGCGCAAGGAACTTGGGTCACCCAACAACTTGAAGACATTCGCAAAAAACAACTTCTAGTGCATGATGAATCCAATCCGAGTTGTCCACTCTGTGAACAAAATTTATCTGCTGCTCGCAAGCGTTTTTTAAAAAAATCTTTTTGTCATCAAGAACAAGCACTCATGCATCGCTGCGCACGTCTGAAAAAAATCGTTGTACGTTTAAAACAGGTATTATTGGATCAGCACACAGAACGCACCACGCTCGGGCAACAAGAACAAGAATATAGCAATAACACAATACGTCATGCCGCATTAGTTAAAGAACATGCACTCCTGCTCAACACGTATGCAGAGAACATCGCACACCATGCCACCTTAACCCAAAATAAACATGAACTTCTGCAGAGTATACATCATCATGAACAAAAAATTACTGCAACCCGTGCGCGCATACCAACACTCATAAAACAAGACCTGCAGCATCAAGCTATGCACAAAGAGTTACAGGGGTTAACAACATTATTAACCACGTACACCACGCAACAACAGCAGTATAGTGCATTCAACAATCGCTTGAAAATAATTCAAGAACAGATAACCGCACAGCGTGATACCACTGCCACGCAACAGGAGAGAATGATGACAACGCGAAGATTGTGCCATGAACTCAAGGTGCTCAAAAAAAATATTCAAGAACAACAAAGTATTATGACAGAGTCTGGTAACATAATCGCCGTGCAAGAGAAAGTCTTGCAAGAAAAAATGCCTGCAGTCATGCATGCGATCAAACAACTGCGCACACACAAAGAAACGCTTATCAAAGAACAGGGTCAGGTGGAACAACAATTGCATAAAATTACCGCCATTGAGCAAGAACACGCGCAACGCCTGCAAGATATTGCTCAACTGGACGGCGAAATCGCCGATTATAACATCATTGCTACTACGTTAGGTAAAGATGGTCTTCAGGCATTATTAATTGAAGAAGCTATTCCTGAAATTGAACATGAAGCGAACAAGATATTGGCAAAATTGACTGATAACCAAACGCACATTTTTCTTGAATCACTCAAAGATCTCAAAAGTGGTGGAACCAAAGAAACGCTCGATATTCGTGTTTCTGATAGTATGGGACTTCGTCCTTATGAAATGTTTTCGGGAGGTGAAGCATTTCGCATAGATTTTGCGTTACGGGTAGGCATTGCAAAGCTTTTAGCACACCGCGCCGGAACTTCGTTGCAAACGTTGATTATCGATGAAGGTTTTGGCTCACAAGATGAAGACGGATTGCAGCTTATCATGGATGTGCTTCATCGCATACAGGATGATTTTGCAAAAATTATTATCGTTTCCCATTTAAATGCTATGAAAAATCAATTTCCGGTGCATTTTTTAGTACAAAAAAAAGCATCCGGTAGCACGGTGGATGTTGTTGAACAAGCATAGCATGATGGCCCAATTGCCATCATCCACAATTTTACCACACCCGTCTTTTTCACACCTTGTTATTATGTATTTTTGTGACTGTGTTCGTTAAAGCCACGCATAGTTGAAAAAATTCGGCCGCACGCTTCAACTGGACATGTATAGCATAAACTGTTTAACTTAATTTGTTGGCGAGTACATGCTCAGCCGCAGTAAAAAGATCAATGTTGGATTGAGCTAGTTGGTTTTTAATAGCATGTTTGATAGGAAACCAATGATGTTC
>Ga0157376_10000150_pt1 | contig 47766 bp, 40 predicted proteins | sample M45metaG_FD_121801 | JGI IMG/M metagenome (GOLD analysis project Ga0157376, IMG submission 121801) | Miscanthus rhizosphere microbial communities from Kellogg Biological Station, Michigan, USA - M4-5 metaG | ecosystem: Host-associated > Plants > Roots > Rhizosphere > Soil | place: USA: Michigan...
CCGACAGCCGACAGCCGACAGCCGACAGCCGACGGCCACACCCCATCCCCACACCCTGCTACGATCACCAATCCATGCTCCGCTTCGAAGACATCCTCGACAAGGTCGAGAGTTACAAGCCGGACTTCGATGAGGAACTGCTCGATCGCGCCTTCGTTTTCTCCGCGCGCGAGCATCGCGGACAGGTGCGCAGCTCGGGCGAGCCGTACCTCGTGCATCCGCTCAACGTCGCCTACATCCTTGCCGAGATGCGGCTCGACGAAACCTCCATCGCGGTCGGCCTGCTGCACGACGTCCTCGAAGACACGCTGACCACGAAGGAGACGCTGCAGGAAATCTTCGGTGACGACGTGGCCGAATTGGTCGACGGCGTCACCAAAATCTCCCGCTACGCCTACGTTTCCAAGGAAGAGCAGCAGGCCGAGACCTTCCGCAAGATGCTGCTGGCGATGGTCAGCGACCTTCGGGTCGTCCTGGTCAAACTGGCCGACCGCCTCCACAACATGCGTACGCTGGAGTTCCTCCCGGTCGAGCGGCGCGTGGCCATCGCCAAGGAAACGATGGAGATCTACGCGCCCATCGCCAACCGCCTCGGCATGGGACGCATCAAGAACGAGCTGGAAGACCTGGCGTTCCGGCACATGCACCCGCGCGAGTTCGACGACCTCCAGCGCGCCGTGAACGAGAAGCTGGCGGTGTCCGGCGACATCGTGGAGCGCATCAAGAGCACGCTCACCGCAAAGCTCCGCGAGAACGACATCAACGGCGACGTCTTCGGACGCGTGAAGTCGATGTACTCGATCTGGACCAAGCTGCGGCGCCAGGAGATCGACGTCGGCCAGGTCTACGATTACCTCGCCTTCCGCATCGTCACCCCAAGCCTCAAAGACACCTACGCAACCCTCGGCATCATCCATCAGATGTGGCGTCCGGTCCCGGGCCGGATCAAGGACTACATCGCCATGCCGAAGCCGAACTTCTACCAGTCGCTGCACACGACGGTGGTGGCGGAGAAGGGACAGCCGTTCGAGGTGCAGATCCGGACGCGCGAGATGGACCTGATCGCCGAACAGGGCATCGCCGCGCACTGGAAGTACAAGGAAGGGCGCATCGGCGCGCAGGCGGACGACACGAACTTCCTCTGGCTCCGGCAGCTCGTGGAGTGGCAGCACGAGATCACCGATCCGCGCGACTTCATGCACTCGCTGAAGATCGATCTCTATCCCGATGAGGTCTACACGTTCACGCCGAAAGGCGACGTTTTCGCCTTTCCGCGCGGCGCCACGCCGCTCGACTTCGCCTACCGCATTCACACCGACGTTGGCGACCACTGCTCCGGCGCGCGCGTGAACGGCAAGCTGGTGCCGCTGCGCACGATGCTCAAGAACGGCGACATCATCGAAGTGCTCACGAATCCGACGCAGACGCCGTCGCGCGAGTGGCTGAACACGGTGGTGACCTCGCGGGCCCGCCACAAGATCCGCCATTGGCTGAACACGGAGCAGAAGCATCGCTCCATCGAGCTGGGACGCAAGCTGATCGACAAAGAGGCCAAGCGCTACAAAGTGCAGTGGCGAAAGCTCGTGGCCGAGAACGCGCTCGACGCGGTGCTGGCCGAATACGCGCTGCCGAGGCTCGATGATTTGTACGCGGATGTGGGATACGGGAAAGTGTCCGCGCGTTCGATCGTCGAACGCTTCGCCAAAGAAGATCAGCCGCCGGTCGATGAAGGCGTCATCAGCCGCGCCGTCCGGAAGATCTTTCCATTCACCGGAACCTCGCCCGCGATCAAGGTGCGCGGCTTCGATGACCTGATGACGTATCTGGCCGGCTGCTGCAAGCCGCTGCCCGGCGAGCCGATCCTCGGCTACATCACGCGCGGAAAAGGCGTGGCCGTGCACAGCGCGAATTGTCCGAACGTTCGCAATCTGATGTTCAACGCCGACCGCCAGATCGCCGTCGAGTGGGCCGACCAGCGTCAGGCGCAATTCCAGGTCGAGCTCGAAATCGTGATGGAGGACCGGCAGGGCATCCTGGCGCGCGTGGTCAGCACGGTGGCGAACATGAAGACGAACATCCGCCAGATGGACAGCCGCGTCAACGACGGCAAAGCCACCGCCGAACTGACGCTGGAGATCGCCGACCTCAAACATCTCGAGCGCGTGATCCGTTCGATCGGCGACATCGAAGGAGTCATCCACGTCGAGCGGAAGTTCAACGTGCGCCACGCCACCGCATGAAAACGCGCGCACTCATGGCCGCGAGCGCCGTCTTCCTGGCCATCCTCGGCATCGCCGCACTCTTCGCGCCGGACGAAATTCTGCGCGCCGCGAACGTTCCGTCGTCGCCGCTGCTGCCGCCGCTCGTCCAACTCTGCGCCGCGCTGCTCCTCGGCTTCGCGATCACGAACTGGATGGTGAAGGGCAGCCGCGTGGGCGGGATTTACAACCGTCCGATCGCGGTCGGCAACCTGCTGCATTTCGCAGTTGGCGCGATCACGCTCGATCGTTTCGCGCTGCACGGCCACCAAGCGTGGCCGGTGATCGCGCTCGCCGCGATCTACACGCTGTTCGCGGTCGGATTCGGGCTGGTCGTGTTCGGACCTGGCGAGGCCTGAGCCGGCCCAATCGCGGGCAAGTGCCGTGCGATCCGTTCGCGGTTCCAGGCGGCCTGCCTGACGAATGGATCGCCATCTTCCGCCGGCGGCCCTTCGATGACGCGATAGTGCCGATATCGATCGCGGCCTCGCGCGAGCACGACTTCATGGTGATCGCGCTCCTGCCTGACCTCGGGTGCGACGTAGCGCACCGCGAATCCAATACGAGGGCGCGACGAACGGTTCGCGTGCGATCCGTGAACGATCAGGACATGATGAAGCGACATCTGGCCTGAGTCGAGGATCACGTCCTGCGCCTCACGTTCATCGACTGTCACCGCGATTTCGAGACCGCTCGCGAGCATGTCGTTTGCGCGCATCGGCGCCGAGCGATGCTCCATCCGCCGCGCGTGGGAGCCCGGCACCACGCGCAGGCAGCCGTTGTCCGGCGCGCTGTCCGTTAACGCGATCCAGGCCGACACCAATCGCGGCTCGTCGAGATTCCAGTAATACCCATCCTGATGCCACGACACGAAGTCCGCCGTGTTCGGCCGTTTGCAGAAGAGAGACGTTGAGTGAACAAGGATGTCGTCGCCGACGATCCTCGCGACGGCATCGAGGACGCGCGGATGGAGAGCGAGGTCGTACGCCCAGCGATGGAAGAGGTGCGCCTGGCCGAAGATCGCGGCCTTCTGTCCTTCGAATCGATCCGCCAACTCCTCCGCGCCGCGCCGGAAGCGCGCCACCTCGCGATCATCGAGCGCCGGCAGCGGATGGAGCACGCCGTTCCTCGCGTAGTCATCGAGTTGCTCGGGTGTCATCGCGGCACGACCTCGGACAAGTAGTTGCGCAACCGCGGACGCGTAGTTTCGATGTCGTCATCGAAGAGCGGATAGCCGTGCTTCGTCCGATACCACTCGACGAACTGCGCCGCGCGCAACTTCTCGGCCGCTCCGAACGCATCGCACCAATCGGCCGCGTCGTCGATCGTGGCGGGCGTCGCGGCGAAGGTCACGCGTTTGTAATCGCAGTCGCCGAATGTCGCCACCGGCTTTCCGTGCAGAAGCGCCTCGAAGCCCGTGCTCGAGTTGATGACGAAAACGCCTCGCGCCGCTGCAATCAGTGAATGAATGTTGCCGCGCGTTTCGACGACATACCGGCTTCCGCGCGTCCGCCGTTCGACTGCTTCCACGAGGTCGGTGATCTTCAAACTGCACGGATGAAGTTTCACCGCCACGCGCTGCCGCCGCGCCTCGGCCCACGTGGTGACTGCATCGATCAACTCCATCATCGAGATGGGGGAGTGATCGACGATCACCGAATCGGCCGGCATCTGCAGCGCCAGCAGGATGTAGCCGGCGTCGGGAACTTCGGCGGTAACGGGCTGCGGCTGACGCGAAAGATTTCCGGTCACCATCCGCTCGCGCAGCGCCGCCACCCGCGGAAGCGCGACATCGGCGTCGATACACTCGAAGTCGATCCCTCGCCGCAATGCCGAATGCTCGACGCCCCATCCATCGACGTCGACGGTGAAGAGGCCGGGCAGATGCATCTCCTTGAAAAAGAGATGCGCATCCGGACGCTCGCGCCGCGATGTATGCGGCAGGATCGTGAATCCGGAATCGCCGCGCCGGTCGGCGTCCGGATCCCACTCCCGCTCCACCACCTCGTGCCCAAGCTCGACCAGCGAATCGCGCAGCAGCATTTCCATCCGCCGCCATCGCGGAGCGGCAACCACCGTCGGGTTATAGCGGCCGAGGTATGTCTTCACGGGGAGCGCGAATTATCGCACCGTCGATCGGATCGGCGTTACGCCTGTTTGTTGCCGCTCCACGTTTTCGACAGCCGGTTCTTCGGCACCTGTGGAACGTCGACGCAGTAGTGCGATGTGTCGTTGAACAGCGTCAGGCGCGGCGAGGTGACGTCTTTGAAGTCGAGGATGTTCAGCGCGCAGGGGCTCTGATCGAGGCGGTCGCGGTACTTGCGCGGATCGAAACCGATGAGGGAACTCAGAAGCAGCCGGATCGTGGCCTTGTGCGAAACGATCAGAATGCGTTGATCGCGATGCTCCTCGACGATCTTCAACAACGCGGGCAGCGCGCGCGCTGTCACCTGCAGTCCGCTCTCGCCCGCGGTCGGCGCGAAGGAGTACGGATCGGTCTCGTACCGCGCGTACTCCTCGGGGAACTCCTGCTCGACCTCGGCGCGCGTCTTCCGCTCCCATCGTCCGTGAGCGATTTCGCGCAGGCCATCGATCGGCGTCACTTCCAATTCGTGCGGCGCGGCAATGAGGCTGGCCGTATCCATCGTCCTCGTCATCGGACTGGCGAAGGCGACGTTGAGCGGATCGGCCGCAAGCCGTTTGCCGAGCAGCCGCGCCTGCTCGCGGCCTTCGTCCGAGAGCTTCACGTCGATGGCGCCGGCGAAACGATCCTCGGAAGACAGCTCAGTCGCGCCGTGGCGGACGAGGTAGACGCGTGTGCTCATCGGGTGGGCGGAATCGTAGCAGAGGGTGAAAAATTAAAGGCTCGCGATCCCTGATCTCGCGAGCCCGTTCTCGATCCGTTAACAGCCACCAGGGGGCATTCGAACCGACTTTGGTTCCGGCGTCCTTTGCCCGTCGCAACCGTTTGCCGCGCGTTGACAGCTGCAAAGAAGCATCCGCGTGGCAGCCCCGGAACCCATCGCGCTCCGGAACCACCCGACTCGCCGTTGACATCTGCGATGAAGCATCCGGCGCGTCAGGGAGCCTCAATCTAGGTCCACGTTTTGCCGCGTGCAAGGGGGTCGCGAAAATATTTTTCAGGCGCTCGCGAACGCCGAAAAACGACGAGCGAAAACGTGCAGAATCGCCGAGGAAGAATCTTTGATAACGCATCGTTGACTGAGCCTCGGGCAATCAACGCCGCCGGGCGTCCCGGCTTCGAGTAAGATACGCTGCCCAACCGATCTCGCCGTCCAGAGATCCATCCCACTGAAAGGCTTTACGATCCATGACCCAGAGAGAAGCCGCCGAAGCAACGTTTGCCGAGGCATTTGAAGCGAGCTTGAATTTCAAGACCCCCGAGCAGGGCGAGTTGCTCAAAGGACAGATCGTATCCATCTCCGGCGATGATGCATTCGTCTCGTACGGCGGGCCGTCGGAAGCGGTCATGGCCGCCAATGAGCTCGACGGACTCGACGTGGGCGACACCGTCGAAGGGACCGTCGTCAAGACCTCTCCCGAGATCCGCATCTCGCGCAAGCTCGCCAAAGGGAAGGCTTCTCTCGACCTGCTCCGGCAGATGTACGAGAACCGCCTGCCGGTGGAAGGCAAAGTGGCCGCGCGGAACAAAGGCGGCTTCGACGTCAACGTCGGCGGCCTGCGCGCGTTCTGCCCGCTGTCGCAGATCGCTCTCGGCAAGATCGACAATCCCGATCAGTTCATCGGCCAGTCGTACGAGTTCCGGGTCACGGAGCTTTCCGACGACGGACGCCGCATCGTCGTCTCGCGCGCCGCGCTGCTCAAGGAAGCGAACGCGTCGAAGGCCGAAGAGACGCGCCGCAACATCGTCCCCGGCGCGGAGCTGACCGGCACGATCAAGACCATCACCCCGTTCGGCGCATTCGTCGACCTCGGCGGGATCGATGGACTGCTCCACGTTTCTGAAATGAGCCGCCGCCGCGTCACCGATCCGAATGAAGTCGTCGCCGTCGGACAGGAAGTGCGCGTCAAGGTCATCAAAGTCGAAAACGACGGAAAGCGCATCTCGCTCTCGATGAAGGATCAGGAGCCTGATCCCTGGAGCGACGTCGGCGATCGTTATCCGGCCGGCACGCAGTTCAGCGGCCGCATCGTCCGCACCACCGACTTCGGCCTCTTCGTCGAGGTCGAGCCGGGCATCGACGGACTCGTTCACTACTCGCAGCTTCCGTTCGGCGTGAAGCAGGGCGATGCCGACATCGCCATCGGCACGCCGGTTACCGGTTGGATTCGCGAAGTCGACGCGTCGAAAAAGCGTCTGTCGCTTTCGCTCCGCGAAGTTGCGACGCGCGATCCGTGGGACGGCGCCGCGCAGCGCTATCCGGCCGGCAAGGTCGTCGAAGGCACCGTCGATCACGGCGGCGCGCCCGGCATCTTCGTCCAGCTCGAGCCTGGCCTGACCGGTCTCATTCCGAACTCCGAAATCTCCGTCGCACCGGGCGCCGATCCGTCGCGCGCGCACGAGGCGGGCGAGAAGCTGGCCGTGCGCATCATGAGCATCGATCCGCAGCGCAAGCGCATCTCGCTGTCGCACGAAGCCGCGAAAGCAGCGGCCGAACGCGATGAGTACGTGAAGTTTGCCGAAGAGCGCGGCGATAACGAGTCGGGCGAAAGCGCGATGGCCCTCGCGTTCAAGCGCGCCATGGAGAAGAAGAAGTAATGCGGATCTTCATGACCGGCGCGACCGGCTACATCGGCAGCGCCGTCGCCCCAGCCCTTCGCGAGCGCGGCCACGACGTTGCCGCTCTCGTGCGTCCGGAAACCGATTCGAAGGCGTTGCGCGATCTCGGCGTGGTCATCGTGGCGGGCGATCTGGCGTCGCTTCCGACATTGGCCGACTCGTTCGGCAGCTACGACGCAATCCTCCACATCGCGCAGGCGAATTCCGCCGAGGCGCCGGCGCTGAACAAAATCGCGCTCGACGTTTTCACCGCGCAGCAGGCCTTCTTCGTTTACACCTCGGGCGTCTGGGTCTGCGGCAACACGGGATTCGACGTCGCGAACGAATCGACGCCTCCCGATCCGCTGCCGATCGTCGCCTGGCGGCCGGAGCAGGAGCAGGCCGCGCTGGCCACCGGACGCAGCGCCGTCATCCGCCCCGGGTGCGTCTACGGCGGCAAGCAGAGTCTCTGCGCCGGATGGTTCGAATCAGCCGAGCAGAAGAAGCCGGTTTACCTCGTCGGCGACGGCAACAATCAGTGGGCGATGGTGAACCTGCACGACCTCGCCGATTTGTATGTCAAGGTGACTGAGCAGCGCGCCACCGGCATCTTCCACGGAGTCGACGACACGAACGAAACCCTTCTCGGCTGCGCCCTCGCGGTGGCCGCCGGATGCGTGATCGAAACCGTTCCGATCGAAACCGCCCGCGAGCAATACGGCCCCTTCGCCGACGCCCTGGCCATCGACCAGCGCGTCTCCAGCAAAGCCACCCGCCAGAAACTCGGCTGGAACCCGAAGCGCGATTTCACCGGATCGCTCGACGAGCAGTGGGCGGAGTGGAAACGCAGTCGATCAGTCGATTCCTAATCCACATCCACTAACTACCTCTCGCGAATCGGATCATCAATTCATTCACCTTCCCCGGCGAGTCCGTCTGGACGAAGTGACCGGCGTCGGCGATGTGCTCGATACCGATATCAGGGACGTATTCGGCGAAATCTCGGAGTGTTTCGCGGGTGAAGAAGGGATCGAGGTCGCCCCAGACCATGAGCGTGGGGACGTCGATGCGGCGCATGAGGCCGCGCATCGTTTTGCGTTTGCGCATGGCGCGGTAGTAATTCGTCATTCCGGTCAGCGCGCCGGGCTTCGACCATGCGTCGACGTAGCGTTCGATTTCGGCGTTGGTGAATGCGCCGAGGCGCGACAGCGAACGGCGGAGAATCGCATAGCGGAAGCGGCGCATCAGGAACTCCGGCAACCACGGCGGCTGAAAAAAGAGCTGGTACTTGGCGCGCCACTTCTGCCGTGCCGAACGCCGCATCTCGCGCAGGTAGGCTACCGGATGCGGCGAGTTGAGGATGATCAGCCGGCTGACCAGTTCCGGATAGAGCATCGCCGTCAGCCAGGCCACGGCACCGCCCCAATCGTGGCCGGCGACGATGCACGGCGCCTCTCCGGTTTGCGCGATTACGCCGGCGATGTCTTTCGCCAGATCCGGCAGCCGATACGACGCGACGTCAGCCGGTTTCGACGACTCGTTGTAGCCGCGCAGATCGACCGCGATCACGTGAAAGCCTGCCGCTGCCAGAGCCGGGATCTGATGACGCCACGAGTACCAGAACTCCGGAAAGCCGTGCGCCAGAACGATGAGCGGACCTTGTCCGGCCTCGACGTAATGAATGGTGATGCCGCCGACGTCGCAGGTGCGATCGGTGACATCCAGCTCCGGAACCAGCGGCATCGCGACATTCTATGAGCGCCGGCGAGAGTGCGCCGGCGCTCAATCGAACTAATCGCGATTCATGGCGCTGATCAGAAGACCGGCACCGACCGCCAGGACCGCCACGCCCGCGGCGACCTTGCCGGGGTTTTCCTTAGCGTAGGTCGTGGCCTTGTCGGTGCCGCCCTTGAGATAGTCGCGGGCCGTGTTGAGGTACTCCTCGACGTCGACGTTCTGCATCGACGTCTTGAGGTTGTTGACCATCTCTTCGCTGATGCCGAGTTTGCCGAGGAACTGTTCCAGACCGCTGTTGGCGGACGTGTTCTTCGACTGGCCGCAGGTCGGGCAGACGCCGCTCGACGTCGATGCCATCGTTCCTGTGCCGCCGGTCGACGTCGGCGTCGCGCCGGTGTCGAAACCACTGTTGCTGCCGAATCCTGAGTTGCCCATCGGTGTATCCATCGTTATCTCCTCCTGGTGTCGGCTTCGCCCGGCTCGTAACTGCGGCCGTGCGTGCCGATGCGGGCATCGCCCGATTTGTTGGTGAAGTGATCCTCGTCCTGCCAGCGGTCGGCAGCTCCGATCGGCATCTCCTGATCGAGTTGCTGATCGCTGCCATCGCTGCGGAACGATGCTTTGACGCTCGTCTGCTTCGGCGAATAGGTGCTCGCGATCAGATCGAGCGCAACGTCGGTACGCGGTTGCTTGGCGCGTGCCGTCGCGGTCTGCGGTTTGGCGGCGATTTTCTTTTTGGCCGCCTCAGCCGTCTTCGCGGCGGAGCGCTTGCGCGGATTCAGTTTCGCGGTCAGTTTCCGCGCCGTGCGGGCGATGGCGCCTCCGGCCTTGCGGACTGCCGATTTCCCATTTCGTCGCATCTGCTTTTCCTTTCGTAATTCGCAGTAGCTTCACGAAGAGGTAGTGCAAGACAGAAGCCGTGATCCCGATTCGACGACGCTATTTTTTATACGTGACGCGCCAGATTTTCTCGCCGCCGTCATCCGAGATCAGGAGCGAGCCATCGCCGAGCACGAGCAAGCCGACCGGACGGCCCCATACGGCGCGCTGCGTCTCGGACGGCATCCATCCCGCCACAAAATCGTCGTACCCGCCGCTGGGCTTTCCATTTGTCATCGGAATGCTGATGACCTTGTAGCCGGTGCGGTGTGCGCGGTTCCACGACCCGTGCAGCGCGACGAAGGCGCGGCCGCGGTAGGCCGGCGGAAACATCGTTCCCTGGTAAAAGGCGATGCCGAGTGGTGCCGAGTGCGACTGGATCGGGACGGAGGGAGGGATGGTTTTCCGGACCAGGTCGGGCTGTTCGCCGGCGCGCCGCGGATCCTCGTGCGGCCCGAGGTACGCGTACGGCCAGCCGTAGAACGCGCCGGGTTGGACGGCGGTGGCGTAATCGGGCACCAGCTCGTCGCCGAGTCCGTCGCGTTCGTTGACCACGGTCCAGAGCGCGCCGGTGGCCGGCTCCCAGGCCATGCCCACGGGATTGCGAAGGCCGCTGGCGAAGATCCGCTTGCCGGTGCCGTCGGGATTGAACTCGACGATCGCTGCGCGCTCCGGCGGTTCGCCGGAGCTGACGTTCGATCGCGATCCGATCGAGACGTACATCTTCGTGCCGGCCTTGTTGAACAGCACGCCGCGCGTCGAATGGCCGCCCGGCGGCAGCGACGCGAGCTGCTCCGGCTTTGCGTTCGCGGCAGTCTGTCCAGGCGCGTATGGGAAGCGGACCACGGAGCTCTCGTTGCCGACGTAGAGCCACTTGCCGTGAAAGGCCAGCCCGAACGGATTATCGAGACCGCTGGCGAATGTGAAACGCTGCTCGGCAACACCGTCATGATTCGCGTCGCGCAAAATCGTGATCTTCCCCTCGCCCGGTTCGGAAAGGATCACGTCGCCGTTCGGCGCGAGGAGCATGGCCCGCGGGTCGCCGAGCTTGTCGGCGAAGAGCGAGATGTGGAACCCCGGCGGCGCGTGCAGCGTCGCATTGGCGGGCGGTGCGCTGACCGTGGGAGGATTGCCGGAGGATGGCGTGGCGAACGGCTTCGGCAATTGATCGATGCGAATCTCATGGTGCTGCAACAGCGGATCATTCGCGGCGTTGACCGTCGCGGGCATCTGACCGGAAGCGCGCGAGCAGGCGAAGGCGATTGCAGAGACGATGACGAAGCGGCGATTCATGCAAGAAGTGTAGGCAGGGACAGGTCCGGAATCCCATGCCCGCGTCCGACATTCACATGCCCGTGACGAAGCAGAGTTGGCAGTTCGACGGCGTGGTCCGCCTCACGCGGATCGGCACGACGTTCGTCATCTTCACCATCGTCATCGGATTCGCGGCCATCAACACCGGCAACAACGCGCTCTACATCGGGCTGTCGCTGTTGCTCGGCTGCCTGCTGCTCTCGGGCATCGCCTCGAAGGGCGGACTCAAACATCTCGTCGTCACATTTGATGGAGTCGACGAAGCGTGGGCGATGCGTCCGGCGCACGGACGCCTTCGCATCCGCAACCGCTCCCGCATCTGGAACGTGCGCGACGTGATCGTGACTTCGGAGGAGTTGGCCGCGCCGCTCGTCATTCCGATCATTCAGCGCGGCGAGGAGATCGTGGCGCATGCGATGTTCTCGTTCCGCCGCCGCGGTCTGACGCAACTCACGCGGGTCGATCTCTACACGCGCTATCCGTTCGGATTTTTTCTGAAGAAGCGCCGCCCGTCCCTCACCGGCGATGTCATCGTCTTTCCGCGCCTCCTCGGCGACGACGTTCCGCGCGACCGTTTCCGTCCCAACCAGGGCGAACTGCAGTCGGCGAATCGCATCGGCGGCGGCACGGAGATCCATTCGTTTCGCGACTACGTCCTCGGCGATTCGCTCCGCCGCGTGCACTGGAAAAAGTCGGCATCGCTCGGCCGCTGGATCATCAAGCAGACCGAAATCGAGACGGGACGCTCGGTGCACATCGTCGTCGATCCGTACCGTCCTCGCGACGTGAGCGAGGAGTCGTTCGAGGAGATGATCAGCGAGGCCGCGACCTTCCTCGACGACGCGCTGAAAAGCGGACTGGAAGTGGCGTTCTCGATTCCGCAGATCACCCTGCACTCCGACCGCGACGGCGCGGTCTCCATGTTCCGGGCGCTGGCATTGCTCGACGCGACGCGCGAGCCGGTGGCGCAGACGGTCGATCGCGACAGCGTGATTTTCAGCGTAGCTTCCGCGTCGACATTGGCGGAGGTCAGTCATGGCTAACGCCCGCCGCTACGAGCTCGAGCTGCTATTTCTCGCGATCTTCGCAGCGATCCCGCTGTATGCGACGCAGGCCATCTCCGCGGCGCCGCTGCTCGTCTTTCACGCGGTCATGATCATCGTCACTGCACGCGTGGCGTTCGGGAAATCGCCGGAAGTGATTCCGGCCGCGGTGATGCGCGCGCTGGCCATCGCTTACGTCCCGTTCTACATCATCGACGCCGCGCTGATCTCGCGCAGCGCCATCGCCGCGTCGACGCACCTCATCCTTTTCATCGCCGCGTATCAGCCGATCGAATCGGAGAAGACGCGCAACACCCCGCAGCGGCTGTTGACCGCTTCGCTGATCTTCACCGCCGGGGTGGCCACCTCGACGCACATCGCCATCCTGCCGTTCATCGTCATCTTCGGCTTCCTCCTGTTGCGGAAGCTCATGCATCTCAGCCACGAAGAAACGGTGGCGATGACCGGGATTCCGATCGCCGAGCCGCCGTCCGGCCGCGCGGCATCGTTCTACGTCTTCGGCGCGCTGGCCATCGGCACGTGTCTTTTCCCATTCATGCCGCGCATTCGCAATCCGATTCTGCCCGGGATCACCGGTCCGCTGACCAACGCCACGACAGGACTGAGCGACTCGATCAATCTCAACGAGACACGCTCGATCAGCAGCGACGCCTCGGTGGTCAGCCGCGTCTGGATGGGGCAGGAGACGATTCCCTTTTTCACGCCGCTGCGTTTGAAGGGCACGATTTACGAACGCTTCTTCAACAACACATGGATTCAGGGGCGGCGCGATTTCGTCCCGCTCGATGGCAGCGACGGAACGACGCACGTCGCGCGGCCCGAGGGCTTCACGCGCAAGGCCAGCGTCCAGCAGCGTTTCCTGATCGGCAGCCGGCTCTTCCTGCCGGTCGGAACGTACGACGTGACCGGCGCCGGGAATCTTGCCGAAGGTCCGACGCGCGACATTTTCACCGTCTGGAGCTCGCATCGCGATGTGATCGCGTACGACGTCGCGCTCGCGCGCGGGACCACGCCACGCCTTCCGCAACGGGTCACGATCTCGAACTATCCGGTCACGCCCGCCGTGCGCGCGATGGCGCAACAGATCGCCGGCAGCGAGACCGACCCGATGCGGCAGGCGGCAGAGGTGGAGACGTACCTCGCGAAACGCTTCACGTACGTCGCCGATCCGTCGAAGATCGGACGCACGATGACCGTCGATCAGTTCCTGCTGAAGGAGCATCGCGGTCACTGCGAGTACTTCGCCGCGGGCATGGTGGCGCTCATGACGGCGCTGAACGTGCCGGCGCGCATCGTCGGCGGCTTCTACGGCGGCAAGCTCAATCCGCTCACCGGCTACTTCGTCGTCCGCCGCGAGGACGCGCACGCCTGGGTGGAAGTGTGGGATGGAAAGGCGTGGCAAACGTTCGATCCGACGCCGGCCTCGCTCCGCCCCGGCAATGCGCGCGAAGGGCTGCTGCGCGTCTACGCCGCGGCGCTGACCGATTCGATCAACTATTTCTGGGACCGCCACATCCTGACCTACGGCCTGGGCGATCAGATCGCGCTGGCGGTCACGTTCTTCGAGCGCATTCGCGTCGCGGCGTCGGCGATATCCGCCGCGCTTCACGCTGCGGCGTTCCGGACGTACGTGTCGTTCCTGGCGGTACTGGTGATTGCCGGTTTCGCCGTCATGATGCTGTCGCGCCGACGCCGCTCCCTCTTCGATCTCCTCGCCGCGCACCTCCACCGCCTCGGTATCGAAGTCGGTCCGTCGATGACGATGTCCGAGGCGCTGAACCGGCTGCGGATCACAAACCCCACCGCCGCCGCGGAGCTCGCGCCACTGATCGCGCTGTACGAAGCGGAACGGTTTTCGGGGAGGGTTGAGCGGGGAAGAGTGCGTCGAATTCGCGCCGCGCTTTCCGCGTTACCGTCGCGGCCGCGCCATTAACTCGATCATCTCCCGCACCGCGCGATCGAGCCCGACCAGCGATGCCCGCGCAACGATCGAGTGTCCGATGTTCAGCTCCTCGATGTCGGTCAGCGCGGCGATGCCGTCGATGTTGCGGTAATCGAGTCCATGGCCGGCCAACACGGCCAGCCCCATCTTCCGCGCCGCCTTTGCAGCGGTGGCCACCTTCTCCAGCTCGGCAGACCATCCGCTGCCGCGCTTCCACGCCTCGGCGTACTTGCCGGTATTGATCTCGACGCGCGGCGCGCGCAGTTTCTGGCACTGCCGCAACTGCTCCAGATCGGGATCGACGAAGATCGAAACATCGATGCTCGCGTCCAGCAGTTGACGGATGGTCTTGTCGATGTTGCTCGAGTGCAGGACGACGTCCAGCCCTCCCTCGGTGGTCAACTCGTCGCGCCGCTCCGGCACCAGCGTCACCTGATGCGGCTTCACGGTCTGTGCGATCCGAACCATCTCCGGCGACGCGGCCATCTCCACGTTGAGATGCGTCGAAACGGTCCGCCTCAGAATCTCCACGTCGCGATCCTGCATATGCCGCCGGTCGCCGCGCAGATGAACGGTGATCCCCTGCGCCCCCGCCAGCTCACAGATAACCGCAGCCGCAATCGGATCCGGTTCGTCGCTCTTCCGAGCTTCCCGGATAGTGGCGATGTGATCGATGTTGACGGCGAGACGCATGCGCGAAGGTTAGCAGAGAGGCGTTTTGAACCACAGAGGCACAGAGGACACAGAGAGAAATCGTTAAAGGATCATTCGCCGAATTCCGTACCTGATTACGGGAACGTTGAAGTTGATTAGCAGACCGAGGCTCCAGCAACCGAGTTTCATGTAGGTCAGCAGTTGTGCGGAATGAATCGGCTCGAGCGCGGAAACGGCTTTAATCTCAACCACGACAGAGGAATCAACCAGGAAGTCGAGTCGATAGGAGCAATCGACCTTCACGCCTTTGTATTCGACGGGAAGAGGTAGCTGCCGAACGAACGGCACGTGTCGCAGAGTCAGTTCCCTGGAGAGGCACTGTTCATACGCCGATTCAAGTAGTCCCGGACCCAACGCCCGATGCACCTCAATCGCCGCACCAATCACTTCGCGCGTTACCTCTGTGCCTCTGTGGTTCATTCGTCGCGCCGAGGATTCCTCGGTGCCTGCAAAACACCGAGGAATCCTCTGGCTGCGGAGAGACGCGAATCAACAACTCCACGCCGCGTAGAGCATTAGTGCCACACGACGCCGACGCTCAACGTCACGTTCTGCGCGGTTTTTCCTTTCACGCGCTGCTCGAAGAGGGCTGAGACCGGCGTGTTGCGGTCCTTGGCAAAGATCGGCTCGTAGCCGACTTCGATGAGGCGAAGGTCGAGGCGGGGCGAGAGGCGGACGTCGATGCCGCCGCCGATCTTCAGGGCCAGACTCGTGGCGCGGTCGTGGATCGTGAATTCGAAGTCGCCGGTGGACGTCTGAACGTCCTGTGACGTCTGGCGGGCAACGCCGGCCATGGCGTGGACGAACGGCCGCCACGATCCGAATTCGCGCCGCACCTCGGGGCCGATCACGAGGACGTACGTCCGCTCGTGGAACGTGTTCGTATCGGTATGGGCATCGACGCCGGTTCCGAACGTGTCGACGGCGCGATCCTGGTTCGCGTACGCGGAAAAATCGGTGCGGATGCCGAGGGTGGGGGAGAGGTTGTACTTCGCGCCGAGGTTGAAGCCGTGGAAATCGCGCCGCTCGCAAAAGATGCGATTCAGATGAGTGCCGAGAGCGTCGATGCCGTCAGCGGTGCACGGCTCGAGCTCGAACGACTCGCCGCCTTCGGAAACGATCAACGTGCCGGAGTTCGATTTTTGAAGGGCATGCGAGAGACTGAGGTTGAAATCCCATTTCGAGGCCGTTTGTCCGAAGGCCTGCGACACGCACGCAATCGTCAGTAGGGTGGTGAGCCATAATTTACGCATCTTCATCTCCTTTTCGTTTTGGTTTGGCGACCCTACGGCGACTCGAATTGGCCGGATGCCCGCGGTCCGGAAAATCGGTCCACGATTTCGCTAAGAGAACTTCAGGCGATTCCTAAGATGGACACTAAAGCCTTCGTATTCGGCGACTTCCGGCTCGATCCGAGCGATTGCAAATTGCTCAATTCCGGCGAACCTGTTGCGCTGACACCGAAGGCTTTCGACCTTTTGCTACTGCTGATCGAGAACCGCGGCCGGCTCGTGGAGAAGGAAACGCTGATGAAGCGTCTCTGGCCGGACGCTTTCGTCGACGAAGCGAATCTCGCCAACAACATCTCGCTGCTCCGCAAGGCCCTCGGCGACAGCGCGAACATGATCCAGACCGTGCCGCGTCGCGGCTACCGTTTCGTCGGTGACGTTCGGGAAGAAGGCGGGCCGGCTCCGGCCGTCGAGGTTTCAAGACTTCGCTGGCGCCCGATCGTGATCGCGGCAACGACGGTGATCCTCGCGATCGTCGCCGGGCTATTCGCGGGCCGTGCCATCTGGCGCCGCGAACTTCCCCGATTCACGCAGGTCACGTTCCGCCACGGCCTGGTGTGGGGCGCGCGTTTCGCGCCGGACGGCCAGACCATCGTCTACAGCGCCGCGTACGAGGGAAAGCCGTGCGAGCTCTTCCTGACCCGCGCCGGTCAGTCGGTGTCGCGTCCGCTGAACATCGCCAACGCTCATCTTCTGTCCATTTCCAGCCGCGGCGACCTCGCGCTGATGACGAAGCCGCGGGAGATGCTCGCGGTCGCCGTCGGTACGCTCGCGCGCGTCCCGCTGGCGGGTGGCGCGCCGCGCGAGATTGCCGCCGAGGTGCAGGACGCCGACTGGTCGCCGGATGGCAATCAACTCGCGCTCATCCGCTGGAACGGGAACGTGATCCAGCTCGAATATCCGGCTGGCCGCGTTTTGTACAAAACGCCTCCGCCGCAATGGATCAGCGCCGTCCGTATCTCGCCCGGCGGCGATCAGGTCGCGTTCCTGCTCCACGAGTCGGCGCGATTCGACGATCGCGGCCGCGTGGTCGTTGTCGATCCCGCGGGCAAAATCGTCCGTCGTTCCCGCGAGTTCGCAAGCGCGAGCGGATTGGCTTGGCGCGGCGATGAGATCGTCGTCAGCGCGTCCGCAGTTGACGCGAACAACGATCTCTATTCGATCGACCGCACCGGCGCCGACCATCTCATCGCGCGCGGTGCCGGCCGCTTTACCCTCTTCGACGACGATCCCTCGGGTGCGATCCTCGCCGCGCGCGAAGACGCCCGCATCGGAATCATCATCCGCGCTCCAAGCGAGACGAAGGAGCGCGAACTGTCATGGCTCGACGGCTCCTGGGTCCGCGACATCTCCGCCGACGGGCGCACCATCCTTTTCGATGAAGAAGCGACAGGCGGCGGCTCGACGGCGCGCGTCCTCATCCGCACCGTCGATGGCGCGCCTGCCACCGACCTCGGGCCCGGCCACGCGACCGCGTTGTCTCCCGATGGCAAGTGGGCTCTGACGCGGCAGCGTTTCATGCACCCGCCACGCCTCGTGCTCGTTCCCACTGGCGTCGGCCAGCCGCGAGTTGTTCCGACCGGCAACGTCGAACCGGCCGAGCGCGTCGCGTTCACGCCCGACGGCCGAAACCTCGTCATCGTCGGCAATGAGCCGGGACGTCCGCAGCGAACGTATCTCTGCAATCTGGCCACGGGACAGATTCGTCCTCTCACGCCCGAAGGCGTATCGGGCATGTGGAACGATGGCGTGTCGCTGATCGCCAGGCGGAAGTTTTATCCGTTCGCCGGCGGTCCGCCAAAACCGATCCCCTCGCTTCAGCCGGATGAAGGGATCGCGCGCTTCGACGGCAAGTCCGTCTGGACCAGCACGGACACCGCCATTTTTCGAATCGATCTGGCCACCGGTCAGCGCGAGAGAATCAGCGACTGCCATTCCGGCAGTCCGCAACAAGCGCTTTTCATCGGTGCGCCGGTTCTCTCCGCAGATGGACGCGCGTACGCGTACACATACGTGACGGTGACCTCCGATCTCTACCTCGTGGAAGGCGCGCGGTAGCGTTTCCTGGGAACGCGGGCGTCTCGCCCGCTTTCGCAAACTCGCAGGACTCCGAGCATCAACGGCGGGCGAGACGCCCGTGCTCCCAGGCTGGAAGGCGCGCGAGCGGCGATGCGTTAACCGCTCGGCAATGCTCTACCGCTTCGACAACATCGAGAAATCGTACGGCCCGCACGACATCGTCAAGGGTGCAACGTGGCAGCACAATCCGGGCGAGAAAGTCGGCCTGGTCGGCCGCAACGGCGCCGGCAAGACGACGTTGTTTCGCCTGCTCCTGAAACAAGAAGACACCGATCACGGCCAGATCCTGCGCGCCTCGGGGCTGACCATCGGACACGTCGGCCAGCACCTCGACGCCGAGCCCGGGATGTCGCTCTTCGACTATGTCGAGACGGCGTTCGCCGACGTGCTGGCCATCGAACGGAAGATGCGGATCATCGAGCATGACCTCGCTGACTCCACGAAAACCGCCGCCGAGCACGAGAAGCTGCTCGAAAAATACGCAGTTCTGCAGCACGACTACGAACACGCCGACGGCTACACGCTGCACGCCGAGGTGGAGCGCGTGTTGACCGGCGTCGGATTCGCGAAGAGCGAGTGGGAGCGGCCCATCGCCGCGTTCAGCGGTGGCCAGCAGAACCGGGCCATGCTCGCGCGCGTGTTGCTGACCGACGTCGATCTGCTGCTTCTCGACGAGCCGACCAACCACCTCGATCTGGCCGGCATCGAATTCCTCGAAGAGTTCCTTCAGTCGTTCAAAGGGAGCTTTCTTCTCATCTCGCACGATCGAACCTTTCTCAACCGCACCGTCGACAAGATCGTCGAGCTCGCGCACGGAAAACTGATCGAGTATCCGGGCAATTACGAGCGCTTCCTCGAGTTGCGAACCGAGCGGATGGAGAAGATGGCCGCCGACTACGAGCAGCAGCAGGAGTTCATCGACAAGACGAAGGACTTCATCCGCCGCAATCTGGCCGGGCAAAAAACGAAGCAGGCCAAATCGCGCCGCAAGATGCTGGCGAAGATCGACGAAGTGAAGCGTCCCGAGACCGACGAAACGCTGGCGAATTTCAAACTCGAAGCCGGTCCACGCTCCGGCGCGATCGCGCTGACCGCGGACCGCGTCACCGCCGGCTACGGCGAGAAGGCGATCGTCAGCAACCTGTCGATGACCATCCGCCGCGGCGAGCGCTACGCCATCATCGGTCCGAACGGTTCGGGCAAGTCGACGCTTCTGAAGACGTTCGCCGGCCGACTGCAGCCGCTCGCCGGCAACGTCACCTACGGCCACAACGTGCAGGTCGGCTACTACGACCAGACCCTCGGCGATCTGAATCCGGCCGGCAACGTGATCGACGAGGTGTGGAATCTTGATCACTCGCAGACTGAAGAGCAGGTGCGCAGCTACCTCGCGCAGTTCTCGTTTTTCGACGACGACGTGTTCAAGAAAACGCGCGATCTTTCGGGCGGGGAGAAGGGCCGCCTGGCGCTGGCCAAGATCATCTACCGCGGCGGCAACGTGATGCTGCTGGACGAGCCGACGAACCATCTCGATGTTTACACAAGAGAAGCACTGGAAGAGGCGCTGGAGCGCTTTACCGGCGCGCTGATCGTCGTCTCGCATGACCGCTACTTCATCGACCGCGTCGTCGAGCACGTGATCCTGGTCGAGGACGGAACTGCCGACGTCTTTGCGGGCAACTACAGCGATTACGCGGAGCGTGTGAAGGCTGGAGTCGCGATTCCGCGTCCGCCACAGGTTGTGCACGAGGCAAAAGTCGAAGCTCCTGCGCCGTCGAAACCGCCGCAGCCGAAGGCCGACCGTTCCGAACAGAAGAAACGCGAGAAGCGGCTGAAGAAGATCGACGACGAGATTGCCGATCTCGAATCGCGAATCGCCGCGGCGGAACGCGAGCGCGAGCGGAACGACCTCCTGCTTTGTGCCGAGGAGGTGTTTCGCGATGGAGAGCGAAGCAGAAAAATCCAGTCGCAGAACGCCGATCTGAAGGCGATGGTCGAGTTGCTTTACACGAAGTGGGAAGCGCTGGCGAAAGAGAAAGAAGAGGTCGAGAGCGCGGCCGTGTAGTTGCGGTAGGCTGCGCGCCGATGGTCAACTCAGCGCCGAAATACTCCGCATCCATCATCGCCATCGGCTCCGAGATGCTGGGACCGACGCGCGTCGATACGAACTCTCTCAAACTCACCGCCGCGTTTGAATCGTTCGGCGTCGGCGTCGTGCGCAAGAGCGTCGTCGGTGATACGCAGGATCAACTGGTCGACGAGATCCGCCACTCGCTCGCGCATTCGAACATCCTCGTCACGTCAGGTGGGCTGGGTCCAACGGAAGACGACATGACGCGCGAAGCGCTGGCCGAGGCGCTGGGGCTGAAGATGGAAGTGGATGGTTCGATCGTGGATCGCCTGGAGAAACGATTCGCCGCGCGCGGCTGGGTGATGCCCGAGGTCAACAAACGCCAGGCGAATGTTTTTATCGGTCAAACGACGCTGACGAATGAGCGCGGCACCGCGCCGGGATTTCATATCGAACACGACGGCAAACACGTCTGGGTTTTTCCCGGCGTGCCGCACGAACTGGAGTGGATGGTGGCGACGTACCTGAAGCCGTGGCTGGCGTCGATCACCGGCGGCCAGTCGCGATTCCGGCGCGTGCTGAAGATTGCCGGGATGACGGAATCGGGCGTCGAGGAGCGGCTGAAACCGTACTACGCCGCGCATCCCGAGCCGCTGACGATCCTGGCCACGATGGGACAGACCGAACTGCACCTCGCTGCAGACGGCGGCGAAATCGAGGCGCTGGCGTTGATCGCCGCGCGCGAGGCGGAACTGCGCGAGCTCTTCGCGCACAAAATTTTCGGCGTGGATGACGACACGCTGGAAGCCGTCGTCGGTCGCATGCTTACCGAACGCGGCGAGACGGTGGCCACTGCGGAGTCGTGTACGGGAGGATTGCTGGCCTCGCGCATCACCGATGTCCCCGGCAGCTCTGCGTACTTCATGGGCGGCGCGGTCTGCTACACGGCCGCCGCGAAAATCGATCTTGCGGGCGTCGATCCGGTGCTGATCGCCGAACATGGCGAAGTCTCGGAGCCGGTGGCAATCGCACTCGCCCGTGGTGCGCGCAAACGATTCGGAACGACGTACGGAATCGGCGTCACCGGCATCGCCGGACCGGGCGGCGGCACCGAGGCGAAGCCGGTCGGCACTGTCCACATCGCCGTCGCGGGAGCGGATGCGCACAAACATTGGAAGCTGCTCTGGCCAATGGAGCGCAGCCTCTTCAAACGCATCACCACACAGTCCGCGCTCGACCTGCTCCGATTGTTCATCGTGCGCACGTAACGTACACTTTCTTTATGAAGCGGATGCAGGTAACGCTCGATGAAGAGGCGCTGGAAGCTGCCCGGCAGTTGACGGGCAAGAAGAGCTACTCCGATACCATCAATCATCTGATTAGCGAAGCCGTTAGACGGGATCGCCTGATGAAGGCAATCGATGATCTTGCGAAGGATCCCGATCCCTGGTGGCCCGGCTACGTTGAGGAAATGGCGCCAGACGTCGCCGAATACCTGAGGAACAAGGACAAGAAAAAACCGCGACGCCGCACAGCTGCGAATATCGTTCGAGCGCCGAAAGAGAAACGAGCCAGACTTCGTGGTTCTCGTTGACACGAGTGTTTGGCTGCTGCAAGAGCCACCCGCCCAGTTCCTGACATTGATAAGAAATCAGCCGGTGGCGATTTGTCCTCCCATCGTGCAGGAATTGCTGCAGGGCGCTTACGATCAACGACGGATGAACCGCGTGGATGAAATTACCGGCAACTCCGGGATGCTCGATTCTCCGGTTCCCCTCGCGCGTTTTGAATTCGCCGGTGAGATCTACCGAACCGCAAGGGCGAGGGCCATCACCATCCGCTCGTCAAACGATTGTCTGATCGCGGCCATCGCCATGCACCACGACGTCCTGCTCCTGCACGGCGATCGCGACTTCGATCGCATCGCGGAGCTTTTCCCGCTCCGCGCCCGCAACGTCATCCCTTCCGCATCACGTTCGTGATCACGTCGTTGTAGATGACGACGATCATCAGCGCGGCGAGGACGGCGAAGCCGACTTGCTGGATGCGCTCTTTCACGCGCAGCGAGAGGTCGCGGCGGGCTACGCCCTCGATCAGCAGGATCATGATGTGGCCGCCGTCGAGGACGGGGATCGGGAGCAGGTTCATGATGCCGAGTTGCAGCGAGATCATGGCCATCAGCGCCACGACCGGCATCACCCCGCGGCGGACCATCTCGCCGGAAATGCGCGCGATCGAGATCGGTCCGCTCAGCTCCTTCACGCTTCCCTCGGCGCGGAAAAGGCGGCCGAGGGTGATGAAGGCGTAGCGCAGCATCTTCCAGTTCTGCTCGACGCTGTCTTTGATGGCCGGGAAGAATGACAGTTTGTGGATCTCCGTCGGCGGAAAAAAGCCGCGGTACGGATCGCTCGGATCGCCGCTGTTCGGCAGCGTCGTCCGGAACCGTTCCTGCGAGGTGGGAAACTCGACGCTCCCCGCGGCTCCGCGGACGACATCGAGCACGATGGCGCTTTTCTTCGCGGCATCGAACCAGGTGTCGAGCTCCGAGAGCTGGGAAACCGGATGGCCGTTCACGGCCACGATGCGGTCGCCGGTGCGCAGGCCTGCGATGGCTGCCGGAGTGCCGGGCGTGACGCGGCCGACTGTCGTGTCGAGATACGGGCGGATTCCGGCGCGGCCGACGGGACCGAACTCGCTGTCCTCCGGTTCCGGCGTCAACGTCGTGAAGCGGCGCTGACCATCACGAACGTAGTCGATGCGCAGCGGCGTGCCGCCATGCATTCCGATGGCGAGGCGCATGTCGTCGAAGTCGTTCATCGGTTCGCCGTTGATGGCCACGATGCGGTCGCCGGGCAGCAGCCCCGCGCGCGCGGCCGGCTTCCCGGGCGTGACCTCGCCGATGACCGGTTTGATGATGACCGACTCCGTGCCGACCATGGCGATGATGGCCATGAAGGCGATGGCGATCACGATGTTCATGAACGGACCGGCCACCAGGATCAGAAATCTCTGCCACTTCGGCTTCGAGAGGAACTCGTCGGGATCGGCCGGCTGGTTTTCTTCCGGCGTGTCGCCGGCCATCCGCACGTAGCCGCCGAGCGGAACGAGCGAGACGCGATAGTCGGTCGCCCCTTTGCGGAAACCGAAAAGGCGCTTGCCGAATCCGAGCGAGAAGACGAGCACGCGAACGCGGAAGAGTTTCGCGACGAAGAAGTGTCCCGACTCGTGGGCGAAGACGAGGAAGCCGAGGACGATGACGATGCCGACCAGGTTTGTGGCGATGTTTTGCATGAGTTCTGTTAATTACTGCCGCAGTGCAACATCAATTCCGCGCGCTTCTTCCCGCGCCCAGCCGTCCCAGGCCAGCGCGTCGCCGACCGAACCGATCGGGGCGACGTTTCCGGCGTGGCGGTCGAGGACGCGCGACACCATGTCTACGATTCCCGTGAACGGAAGTTCGCCGGCCAGAAAACGCTCGACGGCGATCTCGTTGGCGGCGTTGAGCACGGCCGGCATCGAGCCGCCGGCGCGGCAGGCGGCGTAGGCCAGCTCCACGGCCGGAAAACGCTGCGGATCGACTGCGGTGAAGTCGAGCGTGCGGATCTTGGCCAAGTCCAGCCGCGCGAACGGGGCAGCCACGCGCTCTGGATACAGGAGCGCGTACTGGATTGGAAACTTCATGTCGGTCGTCGAGAGCTGCGCGATGAACGAACCGTCGACGTACTCGACCATCGAATGCACGATCGATTGCGGATGGATGAGGATATCGATCGCATCGGGAGGTATCGCGAAGAGGTGATGCGCCTCGATGACCTCGAGACCTTTGTTCATCATCGTCGCGGAGTCGATGGAGATCTTGTTTCCCATCTTCCACGTGGGATGCGCGAGGGCGTCGGCGATGGTGATCGTGGAAAAGGTATCGAGATCGCGGCGCAGAAATGGTCCACCCGAGGCGGTGAGGACGATGCGCTGAACTTCGGTGTGACCGCCGCAGCGAAGCGCCTGATGCACCGCGTTGTGCTCGGAGTCGACGGGAAGGATTTCGCCGCCGTTCTCCGCCGCGGCCCGGGTCATGACGTCGCCGGCGGCGACGAGCACTTCCTTGTTGGCGATGCCGACGCGCTTGCCGGCTTTGAGCGCGGCGTAAACGGGAGGGATGCCGGCGGCGCCGACGATGGCGGCGATCACGGCGTCCGCATTCGGCAACGACGCGACCTCGGAAGCGCCCTCGGCGCCGCAGACGATTTCGACATTTCTTTTCAGACGCGACCGCAGCGGCGCGACATCGTCAGGATTGCGAACGGAAACGATCTCCGGCGCATAGCGCTCGATTTGTTGCACGAGAAGATCGAGATTCCCTCCCGCCGCGAGGCCGACCACGCGCAGCGCATCCGGAAACGCGTCGACGACGTCGAGCGTCGAACGCCCGACGGAACCGGTGGAGCCTAGGATCGAAATCTTTCGCATTCGCTACGCCGACATGATGTTGAAAGTCTTGAAGTTGTGCACGATCAGGTGCCAGTACACGTACAGGATCGGCGTCGTGTAGAAAATCGAATCGAACCGGTCCAGGAATCCGCCGTGGCCGGGAAGCAGCGTGCCGGAGTCTTTCACGGCCGCGGAGCGCTTCCACATCGATTCCGCCAGATCGCCGATCACGCCGGCGATCGAGAGGATCACGCCGGCGATGATGGCGTGCAGCAGCGGGAAGTTGCGGAAGAAGGTGAAGTGGATGACCACCGCCGTCACCACCGAGGCGAAGACGCCGCCGGCCAGTCCCTCGATCGTTTTCTTCGGACTGATTCGCGGCGAGAGCTTGTGTTTTCCGAATGTGCGGCCGAAGTAGTAGGCGCCGCTGTCGCCGAGCCACACCACGAGCAGGAGGAAGAAGACCAGTTTCGCGCCGTCGGCGAAATCGTCGTGCAGCCGGATCAGCGAGCCGCCCAGCATGCCGACGTAGAGCGTGGCCATCACCGCGATTGCGCTCGACGGCAGCGAGTCTTCCAGCTTCCCGCGCGAGAAGACGTACGAACCTGGGATTACCAGCAGCGCCACGAAGACGCCCATCTCCACCGAGATTGGCTCGAGGATGAAGGCGGCGTTGATGAAGAGCATCACCGCGATGCAGATCGGGACCGGGATGTCGTAGCCCTTCTGTTTGCCGAGGTCGAGGAACTCGTAGAGGGCGAGCGCGGCGCAGATCGAGATCATCGCGTCGAACACGTACGGAGGCGCCCAGCCGACGGTCCAGATGGCCAGCGGTGCGGCGATGAGTGCGGTCAGCTCACGCTTCATGAATTAAGAATGCCGCCGCCTACGATTGCTGATTGTCGGCCTCGATGAACATCTGCGCGTCGGATTCATCGACCCCGCCGTAGCGGCGCTCGCGCGACTGGAAGTCGATGATCGCCTCGAACAGATCGCGCCGGCGAAAATCGGGCCAGAGTACTTTCGTGACGTGAATCTCCGCGTACGCGATCTGCCACAGCAGGAAGTTGGAGACGCGCAGCTCGCCGCTGGTGCGGATGAGCAGATCGGGATCATCGATGTTCGCGGTGTAGAGGTGATCGGAGAAGAACTGCTCGTCGATCAGCGCGTCGCTCATCTCGCGCTCGCGCAGGACGCTCATGATGCGATTGACGGTATCGACGATCTCGGCGCGTCCGCCGTAGTTAAGCGCGATCTGAAACAGCAGTCCGTTGTTTTTCGCCGTCTCATTTTCGGCGTACTTCAGCTCGCGCTGCACCGAGGGATCGAGGCCGTCCACGCGTCCGATGGCGGTGAAGCGGATGTTGTTGTCCATCAGCGTCTTCAGCTCTTTGCGCAGGTACTCCTTCAGCAGCATCATCAGCGTGGCCACTTCGTACCGAGGCCTCTTCCAGTTTTCGACGGAGAACGCGTAGAGCGTCATGACGCGCAGCTCGAGGCGCGCCGCAGTCTCGACGATCTCGCGCACGGAGGCGATTCCGGCCCGATGCCCTTCGACGCGCGGCAGGTTGCGCCCCTTCGCCCAGCGGCCGTTGCCATCCATGATCACTGCGACGTGCCGCGGCAGCCGTTTGAAGTCGACGCGGTCGAGCAGCGTCTCTTCGATCGAGCCCGGTTCAGCGAGTTTGCGCAGGTCAATCATCTGAAGCGCGCGATGTTATCGCAGACTGTGGCGCTACGACGTGTAACTAGTAATCAACGCGCCACAACGTCAAGCCTTTCGCCGGCGCGGTCCATCGCGCCTCGGTCCAGATCGCGCCGGGCGCGACTTTGCCGCGGCCGATCTCGATGAGCGATCCGGCGATGCGGCGGACCATGTAGCGGAGGAAGCCGTCGGCCGTGACGGAGATGGCGATGGCGTTTCCGTCGCGAACGACGTCGATCGACGTGATCGTCCGCTCCGTCGAGCTGACCTCGGGACTGATGACGGTGAACGCGGCGAAGTCGTGATGACCGGCCAACGCCTGCGCAGCATCGCGCATGACGGCGGCATCGAGCGGCTGCGGGACGTGTGCGTGCGTTTGATCGGCGAAGACGTCCGCAATTTCGTCATTCCAGATGCGATACACGTAGCTCTTCAATTTCGCGGCGAAGCGGCAGTGAAAATCGTCAGCGACCGATTCGACGTCCGCGACGCGGATGTCGTGCGGCAGCAGGTTGTTGATTCCCTGGCGAAAACCGCGCGGCTCGATCGCGAACGGCACGTCGGCATGCGCGCGCTGGCCGCGGGCGTGAACGCCGGCATCCGTGCGACCGGCGCCTTCGATGCGGATCGACGCTCCGAACATCTTCGACAGCGCGGTTTCGACAACGTCCTGGATCGCCACCGCATTCGTCTGCGATTGCCAGCCGGCGTAGCGCGTGCCGAGGTATTGAAGCGTCAGGAGAACGCGCAATTTGCTTCTACTTGATGCTTTCGATGTGCGTGATGAAGGCGTCGGCGAGGTTCCAGCCGGCGCCGTCTTTCGCGTACGTGAGCGTAGCGTCGACGCGCACCGGTTTCGTGCGTCGTGCTTCACGCTGGCCGAGCATCGCCTGGGTGCTGATGACGATGTCTTCCGAGGCGATCGCGCAAGCATACGGAGGCATCTGGATGGAGACGGTGTATTCGCGCTTGTCGCTGGAGGGGTTCTTGATCCCGGTGACCGTGAACTGAAGGAAGTCGTCGAGCGTTCGAAAGTTGGCGTGGTTGAGGCCGCGGGTATCCCCCGGCTGCACGATCGTACTTTTCTTGAGCAGATCGTCTTTCATCTGCGCGATGAGCGCGGGATCCTGTGGAACGGGCGGCGCGGCGGCAACGGGCGGGTTGCCGACCAGCGTCGCGTAGCGGCAAAGCGTTGCTTTGTCGGCCGCAGGCGACGAGTGAAAGGTGACGCGCGTAACGTTGCCGGACGCTTGCGCCTTCACGTCGAGAGCGCCCGCTTTGAGGATGCCTTTGTCGGGATTCGACCATTCCATCGTCGCGCCTGCCGCGGCGAGCTTGTACGGGAGGACTTCGATGACCGCCTTCGGTGCGAGAACAGTCAGGACCGAGGTCGAGGACGATGTTGCGTCGGACTTGTAGTTCGTCGCGCACTCCGGCTCGCCGGCGAGCACAGCAGACGCAAGGAGGCAGACGGCGGTCGGGAAGAGAATTCGGCGGATGCGCATGGCCCTCGACAGAACCTCCTCGCGCGGCAGCCTAATCCACCCTTTACAATCGCATCCATGAAGTACTGGCTGATGAAGTGCGAGCCGTCCGCGTACACGATCGAAAAACTGGCGAAAGACGGGACGACCAGTTGGGAAGGCGTGCGCAACTATCAGGCGCGCAATTTCATCCGCGACGAGATGAAAAAAGGCGACCGCGTGCTCTTCTACGCCTCCAACGCCGATCCCTCGGGCGTCACCGGCGTGGCCGAGATCGCCCGCGAGGCGTACGCCGACAAGTTCGCGACGAAGAAGGGCCACGAGTACTACGATCCGAAGGCGACGGCCGAAAATCCGATCTGGTACATGGTCGACATCGGCTACGTCGAGACGTTCCCGCACATCGTGCCGCTGGAGATGTTGAAGTCGACGCCGGGCCTCGAGGAGATGGTGGTGACGAAGAAAGGTTCCCGCCTTTCGATCCAGCCGGTGACGAAAAAGGAGTTCGACATCGTGGTGAAACTGGGCCGCGCGAAGTGACGCAGTTCGAGGTGGTGCAGGGCGACATCACGAAGCTCGCCGTCGATGCGATCGTGAACGCCGCCAACTCCTCGCTCCTCGGCGGGGGAGGAGTCGACGGCGCGATCCACCGCGCCGCCGGTCGCGAGCTCTACGACGCCTGCCGCCTTCTCGGCGGATGCGACACCGGCGACGCGAAGATCACGCCGGGATTTCGCCTGCCGGCGAAGTTCGTGATCCACGCGGTCGGCCCGGTCTGGCGCGGCGGCACGAATCGCGAGCCGGAGCTGCTGGCGTCGTGCTACCGCCGCAGCCTCGAGGTGGCCATCGAGAACGGCGTCCGGACGATTGCCTTTCCGGCCATCAGTTGCGGCATCTACGGCTATCCGATCGATGCCGCTGCGGACATCGCAATCGGCGAGACGCTGCGCGTGCTCGCGGACGGCGATGCGATCGACCGAGTCCTGTTCGTTGCATTCGGCGAGGACGTCCGCCGCGCACTGGAACGCTCTTTGCGCAATGGCTGACGCGGAGGGACCGAATGTCCGAAGAACGTTATGAGCCTGTTTCGTGCGATTACCACGACGAGCTCGAGGCGGCAGCGATGCACAAACAGCAGGTCGAGCTGGAGTTCGACCTCGACGGCGTGACGCAGCGCGAAAAAGGGACGATCGCCGACGTCTACACCGCCGAAGGCGCCGAGTTCGTGAAATTCATGGCCGGAGCAGGGCCGATCGATATCCGGCTGGATCACATCATTTCGATGAAGGATGGGCAGGAGTAATTTCTCGGGTGTCGGGTGTCGGGTGTCGGGTGTCGGGTGTTACCTAACGCTTCGTAGCCGATTCTCGACTCGGCGCTCCCGACAGCCGACAGCCGACACCCATCAACGAAGTGCTACCCTGATCACCCCATGCCGAAGTTCTTCTTCTACGCGGGCACCGGCTTCTGTCTTTTTCTCGCGCTTTGCGCGGCGGCGGGGGTGGTGTCGCAGGCCGACGGAGGAGCGCTGGCGTTCGTGGCCGTTCATGGAGCGGTCGTGTCGGCGAAGAGCGCGGCGTCGTGGGCAATCATCGTTGCGCTGGTCGCAGGAATCGCTACCTCGGCGATCCTGGTGCGGATGGCAGCGCTGCTCGCGGCGCGGAACGTGTTCGGTGCGTTGTTCGCGCTGCTCTCCACCGCGGCTGCCGTCGTGTCGCTGGCCTGGACGCTGTTACTGCAGACGCGGATGCTGATGCTGCTCCGGCACGGCGCGGCCTACGGCGATCTCGCGCAGTTTCATTTCGCGGCCGTGATGATGCTCGGCTGCTTCGTCTCGCTCACGTTTCTGGCGTTGCGCCCGTACTTTTCGGTGCAGGCCAGCCGCGTCCTTTCCGCGCTCGTCTTTCTGCCGTTCCCGCTCTACTGCCTGATCCTGGCGCAGGAGCTCTTCGTCTCCACGCGGCTCTCGCCGCTGCCGTCGGCATCGCCCGCGGCCGTCGTGTTCTTTGGCGTCGTGGCCGTGCTCTTTTTCGCGATTGCCGTGCATTGCATCCGGCACCGGCACATGTTCATCGAGATGACGAATCTTCGCGAGCTGCTCGACACGCGCGTCGACCGCACGTCGCGTCCGCTTGGCAGCGTGGCCTTCGATTCCTAGGCTACAATCCGCGCTTCCAATGCGAAAACTACGGCCCCTCGTCACCACGCTCGTTTTCTGTCTGCCCGTTTCCCTGTTTGCCGCCGCGCCGCTGACTGACTTCGTCGCCGCGGCGAAAAATCTCAAGCTCGGTCCTGACGCTGCCACCGTCAGCAACATGACCTGGACTACCGGCCACCTGACGCTTCACCTGGCGTCGGGATCCGTGGCTCGCGTTATGGCCGGCAACCAGCAGACCGGCGTCTACTTCAAAGGCACCGGAACGTTCGATTACGTCACGGTCGAGGCGACCGAGCTTCCCGTCGTCGATCACAACGTGAAAACGGCGTCGCATGTGAAGATGACCGCGGACGCCCAGCACGCCACACTGAGCGGCGACTTCACCGACGTCCTTCTCCTCGGCGGCGGCATTCCGATGCCCGAGGTGACCGGCAGCGGCGGCGCGGCATTGGCGGACGCATTCGCGCAGCACGTCGCGTACTACAGCCGGCTGCGCGTTGCTCCGCCGGCGCATCTGCTTGCGGTCCAGAAGTTCTCGTTCCCGGCGTCGAAGATGGCTTGGGTCGAGATGAGCGGCGGCCACGACAATCTTGTCTACTCATTCGATGACGTAGAGGACCACGACGAAAGCCTGGCGATCGTCAATCCTCCTCGTCAATTTACAGACGACAAGCGTGCAAAGCAGTGGCTATTTCTCGAACTGCTGTCGGACCAGCCTGTTGGCCACGATCACTGGACCACGGCGCGTCCACCGTTCGCGCTGACGTCGCTCGACTACACCTTTACCGCCGACGGCGACAATGCCACGGCGCAACTGACGGAGACGCTGACTCGTCTTGCGCCATCCGAGAACGTCCTTCGGTTCTCAATGTTGAACGATCAGATTTACCGGGCGAATATGCCGGCTCGCAACTACAACGTTCGTTCTGTTACTGACGACCAGGGCCGCGCGCTTCCGTTCGATCACGACAAGAACGATCTCGTCGTCGCGCTCGACGGCGTGGCGGGACAGACAGTCAAAGTGAAGTTCGCAATCGACGGCGATTTCCTGATCCGCCATGGAGGCGACAATGCCTGGCAGCTCTACCTCGGCCAGGCGTGGTTCCCGCTGCCGCGCCAGCTCGCCGCGCAGGCATACACGGTTCATTCAATCGTCAAGATCAAGAAGCCGTTCATCGGCATCGCGCCAGGCAACACGGTCTCGCGCCACGAAGAAGGCGACTTCAACGTCGTCGAGAACATCGTCGACAAGCCGGTGCAGTTCACGATGATCGAGGGCGGCAAGTACAACCTCTATGAAGAGAAGCGCGGCGATCGCACGATTCGCGTCGCCACGTACGGTCTGCGTAATGACCGCGCCTCGAAACAGCTCTCCGATCTTGCCTATGACTTCATCGAATACTACGAATTCTTCCTGGGTCCCTTTCCATGGCCGGAGTTCAACATCATTCAGGTGAATACATACGGCTACGGCCAGGCGCCGCCGGCCACAATGTTCATTACGAATGAGGCGTTCAATCCGACGCAGACGTTTATCGACCAGATTTTTTCTGAAGGCATCAACGAGCGGTTTGCCCACGAGATCGCGCATCAATACTGGGCGTACGTGGTGCGCATGCCGAGCAGTGAGGAACAGTGGTTGACGGAGTCGTTTGCTGAATACTCGGCCGCGCTGCTGCTAAAAAAACTTCGGAGCGAGGCTGTCTTCAACCGGCTTGTCTCGAAGTGGAAAGTGGAGGCCGCGTTCAGTACGAAAATCGCTCCGATTCCGTATGCAAACCGCATTGAAGGCGATCCGATGCTTTCCTTCCGCGCCCGCACGGGATTGCTCTACGACAAAGGTCCGCTGCTGCTCTATGCGATCCACAAAGAGATCGGCGATGAGCGGTTTCTCACGTTCATGAAGTCGTATACGAAATCGTTCAACTTCAAGGCCGGAACAACGAAAGACGTCGCCGGACTGCTCGGCGTCATCACCAAAAAAGACTGGAAGCCGTTCTTCGATCAGTACTTCTGGGGAACGGCGATGCCGCAGTAACTTCCGATGTATCGAAAGGTGCCTGACATGGGTCCGCCTGAAGCGATCATGCTCGCGATCGTGGCCGTGTTGTATCTCGTGGTCATCCTCTGGCCGGTGGCGCGGATCTGTCGCCGGACCGGTCACTCGCCATGGCTGGCGGTTCTGGCCGTCATCCCGCTGGCGAACGTCGGGCTGTTGTGGTTCATCGCCTTGTCGCGCTGGTCGTCGACGGCTCAGGTACAGAGCTCCTCGATGATGCCGTAGCCGTCGTCACCCGGTTCTACTCCTCGTAGAAAGATCGGGCAACTGCACAGATTCAGGTGCCAATCGGGAGCCTCGGGCCGCTACACTTCCCGAGGCTCTCCATGTCGTTCGCTCACCTCCACCTCCACACCGAATTCTCCCTCCTCGACGGTGCCAGCCGGCCCGAAGAGCTGGCGAAGCGCGTCGCCAAACTCGGCATGCCCGCCTGCGCCATCACCGACCACGGCAACATGTTCGGCGCGGTCGAGTTCTACAACGCCATGAAGAAGGAGAAGGTGAAGCCGATCATCGGCTGCGAGATGTACGTCGCCTACGGTTCACGCTTCGACAAGGCCGGCGTCGAAGACGGGCAGGCCGACGCTGGCGCGAACAATCACCTCATCGTTCTGGCGTCGAACGACGAGGGCTACAGAAACCTCGTCAAGCTCGTCTCGGCTGGATACACCGAGGGCTTCTACTACAAGCCGAGGATCGACAAGGAGTTGCTGCGCGAGCACCGCGAGGGATTGATCGTTCTTTCTTCATGCCTGAAAGGCGAAGTCTCGCAGTCGCTCGCCGGCGGCAATCTCACCAAGGCCAAAGACGCTGCGCTGCAGTACAAAGACATCCTCGGCGCCGACAACTTCTTCCTCGAGATTCAGGACCACGGCATCCCCGACCAGCAGAAGATCGTGCCGATGATGGCGCGTCTCGGCGAGGAGACCGGACTGCGCCTCGTCGCAACCAACGATTCGCACTACCTCTCGAAGGATGACGCCTTCGCGCACGAGGTCCTGCTCTGCATCGGCACCGGCAAGACCCTCGGCGACGAGAAGCGGATGAAGTTCTACAGCGACGACTTCTACGTCAAGAGTCCCGACGAGATGCGCCGGATTTTCAGCGGCTACGGCGAAGCAGTCGACAACACGGTCAAGATCGCCGAGCGCTGCAACGTCTCGCTCAACGTCGAGGGGTACCACCTGCCCAACTTCCCCGTACCCGAGGGAAAAGACCTGGCCGGGTATTTTGCCGAGGTTGCGCGCGCGGGGCTGGAGCGCCGTCTCAAAACCGCCGCGCCGCTCTTCGCCGCGAAAAAGAAAAAGCACGAGCCGCAGGAGTACCACGACCGGCTGCAGACCGAGATCGACATCATCAAGACCATGGGCTTTCCCGGCTACTTCCTCGTGGTCTGGGACTTCATCAAGTACGCCAAAGATCATGGAATCCCGGTCGGTCCCGGACGCGGTTCCGGCGCGGGCTCGCTGGTCGCGTATTCGATGGGCATCACCGACGTCGATCCGCTCGACTACGACCTTCTCTTCGAGCGCTTCCTCAATCCCGAGCGCATCTCGATGCCCGACATCGACATCGACTTCTGCATGAACCGCCGCGGCGAGGTGATCGAGTACGTCCGGCGCAAGTACGGGGCCGACAAAGTCGCGCAGATCATCACGTTCGGAACGATGGCCGCGAAGTCGGTCGTGCGCGACGTCGGCCGCGTCCTCGGATTGCCGTACACGCTCGTCGACAAAGTGGCGAAGACGATTCCGGCCGGTCCGGACGTCACACTGCCGATGGCGGCGAAAGAGTCGCCCGCGCTGATCGAGGCGATGAAGAACGACAAAGAGGTCGAGCGCATCATCGAGATCGGATCGCGGCTCGAAGGCCTCTCGCGCCACGCCGGAATGCACGCGGCGGGCGTCGTCATCACGCCCGAGCCGGTCACGAATTACGTGCCGCTGTATCGCACCAACCGCGATGAAATCGTGACGCAGTACGACATGCGCATCGTCGAGAAGATGGGTCTTCTCAAGATGGACTTCCTCGGCCTGCGCACGCTGACCGTGATCGACGACGCCATCAAATCGGCGAAGGCTGTGGAAGGCGTCACGATCGACATCGCCAGCCTCCCGCTCGACGATCCCGAGGTCTTCCGGCTGTTTCAGGAGGGGCGGACGAAGGGCGTGTTCCAGTTTGAATCGGGCGGCATGGTCGACGTCCTGCGCAAGTCGCGGCCGACGCAGTTCGAGGACCTGGCCGCGCTCAACGCGCTCTACCGGCCGGGCGCGCTCGACGCCGGCATGGTCGACGTTTACGTCAAGGTCAAGACCGGCACGCAGAAACCGCGATACCTCGTGCCGATCATGAAGGAGCTCCTCGAGGAGACGTACGGCGTCATCGTCTATCAGGAGCAGATCCTCCAGATCGCGCAGCGCGTGGCCGGCTACTCGCTCGGCCACGCCGATCTGCTGCGCAAAGCGATGGGCAAGAAGGACGCCGCGGTCATGGCCGCCGAGCGCAGCAAGTTCGTCGACGGCGCCACGGCGAACGGCTACGACAAGAAGAAAGCGAACGAGATTTTCGACTACATCGAGCCCTTCGCCCGCTACGGCTTCAACAAATCGCACTCCGTCGCGTACGCGCTGGTCGCCTACCAGACCGCGTGGCTGAAGGTTCACTACCCGCGGCATTTCATGGCCGCGCTGATGACCTCGGAAATGGACCGCACCGACTTCGTGGTGAAGTTCATCAACGAGGCGTCGCAGATGGGCATCCGCATCCTGCCGCCGGACATCAACGAATCGAACTACGCATTCACCGTGGTCGGCCCGAATATCCGCTTCGGCCTCGGCGCGGTGAAAGGCGTCGGCGGCAGCGCCATCGAATCGATCCTCGAAGCGCGCCAGAAGAAGGGGAGATTCACGTCGCTGCTCGATTTCTGCGAAGCGGTCGACCTGCGCGCCTGCAACAAAAAAGTGATCGAGGCGCTGATCAAGTCGGGATCATTCGACTTCCTCGGCTCTTCAAGAAAAGCGCTCTTCGATTCCCTCGAAAACACTGCCGACTCCGCGCAACGCGCCCGCGAGGAAAAAGAGCGCGGCCAGAATTCGCTCTTCGGGATGCTCACGCCGAGCAGCGCGCCGTCGGCTTCCTCGGCGAAATCCATGGGGCCCGAATGGCCTGACGACGAGAAGCTCCGCTTCGAAAAAGAGACCCTCGGCTTCTACATCACCGGCCATCCGCTGAACAAATACGCCGACGAACTGAAGCTCTTCGCCAACGCCACCACCGACACACTTCATCAACATGTTGACGATGTCGTGAACATCGGCGGCATCGTGTCGCAGATCAAGAAATCGAAGATCAAGAAGGGGCCGAACGAAGGGAAGCTGATGGCGAAGTTCATCCTCGACGATCAGCGCGGCTCGGTCGAGGTGGTGGTCTTCTCCGATCTGTATTCGAAGTACGCGAAGTGGCTGGACAACGGCATCGCCGTCCTGCTCACCGCCGCGGTCAAAGACACCGGCGGCATGCAGGCCGGCCGCAGCGCAGCGTTGCAATCGGCCGAGCAGAACGCGCAGCGTTCCGACGACGACTACGCGCACATTTCCGGTTACGACGTCAGCGAAGACGACGTCGAGGACGATCGCGATCCGAAAGAGATCGAGGCCGAAAAATACGGCGATCGCACCGCGAACCTCGGATTGTTTGCTCCGGCAACGCCCGCGCCAGTTGATGAACCGGAAGACGCCATCTCCGAAGCCTTCAACGAAGCGGTGGCGAGCGTCGCGGACGACGTCGAGTCGACCTTCGCATCACACGCGGCGTCCTTCCACGAAGCGCCCATCACGCCCGAGTTGAACGCGCTGGAGATCGTCCCGCTGGATGGCATCCGCGACAAGAAGGTGAAAGAGATCGCGCTCGAGGTGCCGTATCCGCGGATGACCGAGGAGACGGTGCGGCGCATTCGCGAGATCGTGGAAGAGCATCAGGGCGAAATACCTCTCAGCGTGACCATCGTTGATTTGCCGCAGGTGTTGGCAGATACCTCGCACGGCGGGCAGGTGCGGTTGAAGATCAACCAGCATTTCCGCGTGCAGCCCGGCGCGGCGCTCAGCAGCAAACTTTCGCAGGTACACGCCACCGCCAAATACGTTTTCTAGCCTCTATGTCCCCTCGGATTTTCGTCGCGATTCTCGTCGCGCTCCTCGTGCTGTCATTCGTCTACGCCGGAACTGCGTGCTGCGAGTTCTGCCCCGATCAGTACCAGCAGGAAGGGCAGTTTCCGTACTTCGAAGTGATCCAGACGCGGCGGCTGATTCCCGACACCAGTGTCGTCACCGCCGAGGGATGGAAGCGGATTTTCGAAAGTTGCGCGCAGGCGGAGCGGGTGAACATCACCGCCTCGACGGACGTCACGGTCGTCGCCCGCGCGTTTCTGCAACTGACCGATCTGACGACGCCCGGCATCGGCGTCGAATATCGCTGGCTGGTCGACGACGTTCCGATTGGCGCGACATTCCGCTTCAAAGCCGGCGATCATTTCCCGCACGCGGACGACATCGGCATCGTCCTGCCGCACGTTGCTCCCGGCCGGCACCGCATGGCCATCGAGGCGCGCGTGATCGGCGACGGCGGCATCGATCTCCGGCTCCTCTTCATCACTGCGCAGGGATTTCCGGCGTCGCGCTTCCCGGCCGACTCGCGCATCGATTCGCACAGCCGGACCATCGGTACCGACTGGAGTCTGGCCGGTCCGGTGCTCGATCTGCATTCGCCGGAGGCGGCGCGCGTCTATTTTCAAAGCTACATCGAAGGTTCGTCCGGCGATGAATTCGACGTCCGTTACGTGATCGACGACGTTCCTCAACCGCAGTTCCACGTCGTGATTCCGTCCGGCGGCGGTCTGGCGCTTTGGGATCACTCCGGCGATCCGATCGCAATCGGCACTCACACTGTTCGCCTGGAAGCGCGCGCGGCGACAACTTCCATTCTTACGCTGCAACAGATCGAAGCCGCCTCGGCGCCCGTGACGCTGCAGAACAAGACGCTGCCATCGTTCGACGCCACGAACAGCGGCTCCCTCGGCGTCGAGCACCAGCCGCTGAATTGCCTCGTCATCAGCGAGGGGGCCAGCGGCGGGACGGGCGGGTTGGGCGGGACGCCGGCGTGCGGCAAGTACGATCTGCTCCTCGACACGACGCTGCCCGCGGCGCCGATCGACGACAACTTCCGGACGCAGCTCGACGACTACACCGCGTTCGGCGACGGCTACGTCGAGATCGACAATCGCAGCGATACCAGCGGCATCGTCACGCTGACGGTCGAAGCGATCTACGAGGATGGCCGCGCGGCGAACTGCAACACGCTGATCGAGACGCCGAACGCGTCGTGCCCGAGCGCGAACACCTGCGCGACGGCGGACTTCACGCTCGTCGAATTCGACGTGCCGCCGGGCCGGTCGCAGAAATTCTTCTACGTCGATCCGATCCGCTGGGGCAGCGCGGCGCCGAATCGCATCCGCGTCTGGGCGCGTTCCGGAAACTGCTTCGGCATCCCCACCGCGGACATCGCATACGGCCGCAGCCGCCTCGGCATGCAGATCGTTCCGGCCGGTGTGGGCGCCTGCTTCTCGGCGCGCGACTACGGCCGCCCGCTCGCGCCCGCGGTCACCGCCTCGATCGTCGGATCGAAAGTGAAACTGCAGTTGCAGGCCGTGAAGCCGTCATTCGGACTGATGGACGTGATGCGTGCGGAAGGAAACGGTCCGATGACATTCCTGGTGCGCCTCTCTGACTCGACGACGGCCTTCATCGATATCACCGTCCACGACGGCCGCACGTACCGCTACCAGGTGCATGCGCTGGAGAACTCGTCCGATCCGCAGTTGCCGTATCCGTTCGTGTGCGGCGTGCCGTCGGAAGAAGTGCGCATCACCGTCCCGCCGATCGCGCCGCGGCGGCGGGCTGTGCATTGACGGCCGTGCGATCCTCGTCGGAAGAGGAGGGCTCGTCCAATGGCTGACGCAACGCAGTCCTATGCCACGCACCGCCGGTTCTTTCCGCTGTTCCACTTCTTCGCCATCCCGCTCCTGTTCATCAACCTGATCGTTCGCATCATCTACGCGTGGATGCATCGCGGCGCGCGGCTGGTGTGGTGGGAAGTCGCCGTTGCGCTGGCTCTGCTGGCCGTCGCCTTCGCGTCGCGGGTCATGGCGCTCACGGTGCAAAACCGTCTGATCCGGCTCGAAGAGACGATTCGCCTGCAGCGCTGTCTGCCCGACGATCTGCGCGGACGCGTCGGCGAGCTTTCCAGCGGTCAGCTGATCGCGCTGCGCTTTTGCGGCGACGACGAGGTAGCGGGCCTGACGCGCTCCGTGCTCGAAGGAAAACTGAAAGGGCGCGACGAGATCAAAAAGCAGATCAAGACGTGGCGGCCGGATACGATGCGCGCATAGCCGGCTTTAAAAGGTGCGCGTCACCGACAGCGACCAAGTCGTCTTCTGCCGAAACGTCTGTTCATCGAAACCACGCGACCACAGCTGGTGATACACGCCCGGTGAAATCGTGACGCCGCGCCACGGCATCGACACCTGCAATCGCGCGCCGCCATCTTCGAAGCCGCTGCCTTCGTCGACCACTCCGCTCCATCGCCCGAGGGTCTGGTACTGGCCGTCGAGACTCGGCGTGATGGCGATGCCGCCGGAGCGGAAGCTGCGTCCGAGGGACCAGGTGAAGGTCGTCGGCGCGCGGTATCCGTTCCTGTTTTCGTACACGCTCAATTTCGCTTCGGCACGGGCGAAGAGCTGGCTGTGACTCCACTGCGCGGCGAGGCGCGGCTCGAACGTCCCGCTGCCGAACTGGATGTGCTCGTGCGTCTTCCCTTCGCGGCCGAGCGCGATCGGATCCGGAACGATGTGGCCGACCGGAATCGTGGTGCCGAGGCCGAAGAGCCACTCCTGGCGCGGCGACCAGTCGATGCCGAGCGATGGATCGGAGATGCCGGTCAGCGTTTCGGTGCGGTGGTGAATGTCGCCGTACGGCGGCACGAACGGATCGCCGGTCAGCGTCGTGTAGCGGACGCGCATCGCCTTCACGTCGTACGGCATCCGCAACGTGAGCTGCGCGCGGTGGCCGATGCCGTAGTCAGCCTGGAGCTCGAGATGCGTTAGGCCGATCGAGACGACATGCTTGTGCGGCGGGATGAACGTCGTCGCACATTCGGGCGCGACGTCCGGGCATTCGGCCACATGCGAAGTGAGAAACGATCCTTCCGCCGCCGTGAGTGACACGCGCCAATGATCGGCGCCGATGATGCTGGTCTGACCCGCTCCGCCGGAGAGGTTTGGATTCGCTCAGGCGGGTCAGGCGAACAATGAGGATGCGAACAGGATCAGGGCTAGGAACAGCAGGATCGGGCGCATCCTCGAATGTGAAATGTTGAATGTTGAATGTTCAATGTTGAATGTCATCACGCGCGCCTCGGCCTTTCATTCAACATTGAACATTCAACACTGAACATTCAACATTTTCTTTTTCATCGTCCTGCCTTCTCGATCGCTGCCAGCACTTCGTCCCACATCCCGCCGGTCACCGACGTCACGAATTTGCCGTGCGCGTCGTACACGCGAATGTAGGGGAGCGCTTCGGCGCCGAGGTGGGTGGCCTGCGCGGCGGCGGCGTTGTTCCACTTGCCGATGTCGGCGCGGCGGATGGCAAGGCTCGGATGCGCAACCATGTAGCGCTCCAGCCGCGACTCGAGCACGTTACACGGGCCGCACCAGTCGGCGTAGAAATCGACGATGGTGACTTTGCCGGGCGCGAGAACTTTGGAGAAATCGAGCGCAGACTTGCCGTCGTAGCGGACGATATCGAGCGTCTTGATGACGTCCTCCGGCAGCGGCTGGATGTCGTTCCGCTTCTCGCCGGGAAACGTGGCGTCGAAGCCGGCGTTCGACAGCGCTTCGCGCAGCTTGGCCTTCTCGAATCCAGATGGAACCTCGACCGTCGCGGTCTTCGCTTTGACATCGACCGAGACGTTCGTGACGCCGGCGACCGAGGCCAGCGCCTTCTTCACCGGCGGCGCGCACGACGCGCAGTCGATGCCGACGACGTTGAACGTGAGTTTGTCTGCGAATGCAGGGACAGCGACGAAGATGCCGAGGAGTAGGAGCCGTTTCATGGGCCGTCTAACCGCGTTTTTCTTCTCAACAGTCCCGAGCCTCACCAGCACAGACAAGAGTGTCTGTGCCACACGATCCTGCCGTTCTCGCGCAAATGGCGTGTACCGGCAAAGCCGGTGTGGCACAGACACTCCTGTCTGTGCTTTGGCAAGGTGCAGCGCTGGATGTTGGTAACGCTCTGACGATCAACGGCATCGCGTTACTTCAGATGGCTGTCAAACCACCCCACCAACCGGCGCGCGATGTCGCGCTGGTGTTCCTTTTTCGCGATGCGGTGTCCTTCGTCGGGGTAGACGACGAGTTGCGTTTCCACGCCGAGGGTTTTCAACGCGTGCCAGAACTCGAATGACTGCGGGGCGGGACATTCGCCGTCGCGTTCGCCGACCAGGACCAACGTCGGCGTCTTGATGTGCTTCACGAACGTGATCGGTGCGCTGCGCGCGTAGACGGCGGGATCGTCGTAAACGGAGGCGCCGAAGTAGGGGATCATCCAGGCGTCGATGTCGTTCTCGCCGTAGTAGCTCTGCCAGTTGGCGATGCCGGCGCCGGCCACGGCGGCCTTGAATCGCGCGGTCTGCGTCACGGTCCACATGGTCATGTAGCCGCCGTAGCTCCAGCCCCAGATGCCGAGGCGGGCGGTGTCGATCGGGTTGGACGCGGCGGCGGCGTCGATGCCGCTCATCACATCGCGCAGATCGCCGTAGCCGAAATCCTTCACGTTCGCGCGCGCGAATGCTTCGCCCTGGCCGTAGCTGCCGCGCGGATTGGGGAAGAAGACGAAGTAGCCGCGGCGCGACAGAAGCGCGGCGCGGTTCTCGGGCCATCGCGCAAGCGACGCCGACGCAGGTCCGCCGTGAATCCAGACGATGAGCGGATACTTGCGCGCGGCATCTATCTGCGCCGGCGCGAGCAGCCAGCCCTGCACGTCGTACGCGTCGCTCTTCCAGCGGATGGAGCGCGCGTCGCCCCAGGTCGCGCGCATCGAGGCGTTCGTGGTGGAGACGCGCTTCCAGTCGCCGATGCGGCCGGTCCAGACGTCGGGGGCGCTCTTGAAACTGCTGCGGATGACGGCCGAGGTGATGCCGTCGTTCGCGAGCGAAGCGCCGATGACGTCGTGGCTGGTCACGAACTCTTCGCCGCGCCACAGCGTCTCCATCGAACTGGTAGTGGTGTCAATGCGAACAATGGCCGACTCGCCGGCGATGTTCTCGCCGAACGTGATGCGATCCGGCCCCGTCCACGCGAAGGACGTGACGGAAGCTTTCAGATCCGGCGTGATGTTGCGCGCCGCGCCGCCGGCGGCGGGAATCACGAAGAGATCGCCACCGGTCGAGCCTTCGTCGCTCATCAATCCTTCGATGAAGGCGATCGACTTGCCGTCCGGCGACCAGCGCGGCTCGGCGAGTTGCAGTTGCGGCGTGTAGATCGGACGCATGGTCGCGGCGGCGACGTCGACGACATGCAGCTTGGCGATCCAATAGTTGTTATCGCCCGATCCAGGCGCGGCCTCGGCCACGAGCTGCCTGCCGTCCGGCGACCAGCCGAAATGGTAGACGTACATATCGGCCGGCGTGACGATGCGTACTTTCTTCGTTGCGACGTCGACGATGGCCACGCGCTGCTCGTCGATGTGCTCCTCGATGGCGCCGACGGCGCGCGACATCGCCACCAGCGGTCCCGCGGCGCGCGCGGCGTTTTCGATGAAAAGGAAGGCGATCGATTTGCCGTCCGGCGACCACTGCGGCTCGGCGAGATAGCCGCGCACGTTCGTGATGCGGACCGGCGTGCCGCCGATGTGCGTGACGAAGATCTGGCGCTGATCCTTGCCGGCGTCGCTGACCGTGGCCAGCGTCTGCGAATCGGGGGACCAGGCGATGTAGTGATCGTCGCCATCGCCGGGAAGGAGGTGGACGTCCATTCCCGCGGTCGTCGTGGTCGTGACGCCGATTCCCTGCACCGACCACGCGACGTGATGGCCGTCCGGCGAGATGGCGACGGCGTTGAAGGTTCGAACGCGGTCGAGATCATCGAGCAGCGCGTCGTCGCGCTGCTGCTGTGCGTGAGCGAACGATGCGGCGAGAACGAGAATGGCGAAAACGATGCGGCGCATAAGCCGCGAAGGATAGCGGGTTTCAACTCTCAGTCGCTGCATCTTGCCAAAGCACAGACAAGAGTGTCTGTGCCACACCGCTCACGCGGTAGGAGCGGTTGACCAATTACGGCAGGATGCGTGTGGCACAGACACTCTTGTCTGTGCTGGTGAGGCTCGGGATGACTGAGATTACGGCCGCGGCGTTTCGCGCGAGTTGAACTTCGCCAGCTCTATCCGCATGAAAGCTTCGGCTTGATCCGCCGGCATCGGCTCGCTGAAGAGAAACCCCTGCATTTGATCGCATGCGTTCAGCTTCAGGAACGACCACTGCGCTTCCGTTTCCACGCCCTCGGCGACGACGGAGAGGCGCAGCGTGTGCGCGAGGTTGATCACGTACGAAACGATCGCCGCGGCCGATTCGTCCGTGGTCACGTCGCGCACGAAAGCGCGGTCGATCTTCACCGTGTCGATGGGGAAGCGCTTCAGATAGACGAGCGACGACTGGCCGGTGCCGAAGTCGTCGATGGCGATGCGGATGCCGAGCTCTTTCAGCTCGCGCATCGCGGTCGTCGTCGTCTCGATGTTCTGCACGGCGACGGTTTCCGTGATCTCCAGCTCGAGCAGGGCGGGATCGCAGGAGAACTCGCGCAGGATGCTGCCGACTACGAGCGCGAAACTGAGTTGCTGGAACTGCGGCGCGGCAATGTTCACACCGATGCGAATGGGCGGCAGGCCGGCGGCGCGCCATGCGCGCAGATCGTGGCAGACGCGGCGCAGAACCCATTCGCCGATCGGCACGATCAAGCCGGTTTCTTCCGCGAGGCCGATGAATTCGGCCGGCTGCACCAGGCCGCGCTCGGGATGGTTCCAGCGAACCAAAGCCTCCAGCGACACGACCTTCCTGCGGTTGCGATCGAAGAGCGGCTGGTAGTGAAGCACCAGCTCGTCGCGTTCGAGGGCGTGGTGCAGGCTCTGTTCGAGCGCGAGGCTGCGGCCGTAGCGCTCGTTCATGCTGGCCGTGAACATCTGCGCCTGATTGCGGCCCAGCTCCTTGGCCCGATACATGGCGCTGTCAGCGCATCGCAGCAGCGTCTCGACGTCTTCGCCGTCGCCGGGAAAGATGCTGATGCCGATCGATGCCGTGACGAACAACTCGTGTCCTCCGACGCGGATCGGATGCGCGAACGACTGCAGGATCTTGCGCGCCACGCCGGCGATCGACTCACTGCTCGACGTATCGATGAGCAGGATCGTGAACTCGTCGCCGCCAAGTCGCGAGATCGTGTCGGACGCGCGCACGCAGCCTTGCAGCCGTGCCGCGACTTCGGACAGCAGCGCGTCGCCGAGCGAGTGGCCGAGGCTGTCGTTGACCAGCTTGAAGTGATCGAGATCGAGATACATCACCGCCACGCCGCGGCGGTTTCGCTGCGCCTGGGCGATCGCGTTGACCACACGGTCGCGGAACAGCAGCCGGTTCGGAAGTCCGGTCAGCGCGTCGTAGTAGGCCTGATACTCGAGCTGCTTTTCGGTCGCTTTGCGCTGCGTGACGTCGCGGTAATTGAGCACGATCGCGCCGACGTTCGGCTCGTGCAGCATGTTCTGCGCGAACGCTTCGAGCCAGATCCAGACGCCGCTGCGGTGACGGAAACGCAACTCCGCCGTCGACTCGTGCGCCGATCCCGTGGCGAGCGCGCCGAGGAGCTCGCGCAGCGTCTCGCGCTCGCGCGGATGGATGTAGCCGAGGAAGCTCGTTCCGGCCAGATCGTCCTCGGTATATCCGAGAAGGCGTTCGGTCGATGCGCCGGCGTAGCAGAAGGCGAGGTCGGCGCTGAGCAGCGCCACGCCGCTCCAACTCTTCTCGACCAGCGCGCGAAAACGCTGCTCGCGATTCTCCAGCTCCGCCTGCGACTGCTTGCGCTCGGAGATGTCGCGCAGGAAGGCGGTGAACGTTTGATCGTCGCCGCGTCCGACGCGGTCGATCGTCACTTCGACCGGAAACTCTTCGCCGTTCGCGCGGCGGCCCAGCGTCTCCAGTCGGCGCGTAGCGCTTGCCGAGGCCGATTCGAAAAGCTGCCTGACGTTCGGCGGCAGCGGCCGTCCCACCACCTCATTCGCCCGCAGTCCGAACGCCCCCTCGGCCTGCGGATTCCATTCGATGACGATGCCGTTTCGGTCGACGGTGAAGACGGCATCGAGCGTCGACGCGATCAGCTGTTTCAGCCTCGATTCCGATTTGCGCAGCGCCTGTTCCGTGTACGAGCGCTCCACCGCCTCGCCAAGCAGGCTGGCCACCGATTTGAGAAAGGCGATCTCATAATCGGCGAACGTGCGCTGCCTGCTGGAGTAGGCGAGGAGGACTCCGAAAATGCCGGACGCCGTCGGGATGACCACCGCCGCGCCGCCGCGCACGCCGTGAAAATTGCGGAGATGCGACGACTTGAATCGCGTCTCCTGCTCGATGTCGTCGAACACGACCGGCGCGTCGGCGACCGCCGCGTACATCGCGATCGACTCGTTCTCCTCGTTGTCCTGAGTGCAGTGGAGGAACGTCGCGTTCGAGCCGATGGAGGCGGCGACGGATACGCGTTCGTCGCGGATCTCCAGCGCGCGGGCGTGGTCGACGCCGAGGGTGATCTCCACGAGCGCGCAGGCCTGGCCGAGGAGGATGAGGGGCTCGACGCCGGTGAGGGCGGCTTGTCCGAGCTCGGCGATCGCCGTTTCCTGGCGGTTGCGTGCCTCGATCTCGGAGCGCAGGCGCTGCAGTTCCGTATCCGCGTTCGACGCGTCGCGGCCCCCGCCGATGAGATGGAGCGGATGCGGATTTTCGGACATTGCGCCGCGGCTCGGTGCCGCAGGGATTCGAGAGGTGTGACGCAGGTCTCAGCCGCTCGTGTGCGAGAAGCGTACCGTATGTAGACACTTAGACGATTGCGGAGTTTCCATGGCTGCCGGTTTGGTGCACTGAATAAAAATTCTTGGAGAAGCGTCCTTAACTGCTATCATTCCGGTCGTCCATTTCACTCCCACGTCTTTTGGAGGCGCGATTTGTGTTTCCAAACGACTGGCCTCGGCTCCCGGATTTTCTTGTCAAGGACTATAAAACGATGACTTCGTATCGCAAGGCGATTCGTCTCTTTTCGCTCGTTCTCTCGCTCGGTCTTCCGATCGCTGCGTCCGCCGCTACATTCGACGTGAAAACGCTGATCGATACGGATAACCGCCGGAGCACCGGCTGCTCCGTGGTTACGCCCGGCGGCATCGTCAACGGGATCGACGTGATCGTCACGACCCAGGGAACGGTCACCGGCGCGACCGGCACCGTGACCGCCGTGACGCGGCAGACCTGCACGAACGCGGTGCTGAACCAATTCAGCTCGCCCACGGCGGTCGATGGCGGATGGAACGTTGGTGTCTCGCCGATCGGCGACGTCACCGTCGAATCGCACATGGGGCTCGACGTCCTGACCTGGGACAACATCGGGACGCCGCGCTTCGTCTTTATGTCTACTTCCGGCCTGTCGTCGGACGTCCTGTTGACTCCGTGGTCGTGGGGCGGCGGCGACATCATCATGCCGCACGCTGCGCGCGACCGGGCCATGACGCCGGTCGCGCAGCGCAACATCCTGCTCGACGGCGCCAGCTCCGACTGGGCCGGCAGCGTTCCGCTGGCCAACGGCACGGCGGCGTCGCCAGTGTGGCGTTTCATCAGCGCCTCGGCGTACGCCGGGATGCACGATCTCTTCTTCAATTTCAAGATCCACACGAACCCGGCGGCGCCGACCGCGCATGACGACAACTACGCGCTGAACACGCTCGGCGGCACGCTGACGGTGGCCACGCTCGGCGTCCTGAACAACGACAATCCGAACAACCAGCCGATCACGGCTTCGCTCGTCGACACGACCCAGCACGGAACGCTGTCGCTCGCGCCGGATGGCGGCTTCACGTACGTCCACGACGGCTCGCTGGCCTCGCAGGACCAGTTCCATTACGTCGCGGTCGGGACCTCGCTTTCGTCGAACCTGGCCACGGTCACCATCGACCTGCCGGGCACGCATCCGTACACCTTCACCAGCCCCGACAACACCATTTTCACTGCCGGACAGCCCAACACCTTCCTGGTGGTCGTCACCGGCAAGCCAACTCCGGCGCTGACCGTCGACGGGGCTCTGCCTTCCGGGGTAACGTTCGTCGATAACGGGAACGGCACCGGAACACTGTCCGGAGCGCCGGACGCGAATGCGGTCGGCACCTACACCTTCGTCATTTGCGCAGAGAAAAACAAGCCACACCAGTCGTGTCAGCAATTCACGCTGACGGTCAGCTGCCCGGGCGTTTCGGCACCCATCACGCCGACGCCGGCACAGGTCTGCGCCAACTCCACCGGCAACACCGCCTCTGGTCCGGCGGGCATGGCGACCTACACGTGGGCGATCGCCAACGGCACGATCACCTCGGCCACCAACATCCAGACCATCACCTACACCGCCGGCGCCTCGGGCGTGGTCGGCCTCACCCTGACGGTCGCCAACGCGTCCGGATGTGCGGCCACCAACACCGCAAACGTCACCATCAACCCCAAGCCGGCTACGCCGGCCATTTCGCCGTCACCGGCTCAGGTCTGCGCCAACACTACCGGCAACACGGCCAGCGGCCCGGCCGGCGCGGCGAGCTACGCCTGGTCGATCGTCAACGGCACGATCACCTCGGCCACGAACATCCAGACCATCACCTTCACCGCCGGCGCCTCCGGCACGGTCGGACTCACGCTCACCGTGACGAACGCCTCGGCTTGCTCGGCCACCAACTCGGTCAACGTGCCGATCAACGCCAACCCGTCCGCGCCAACCATCACGCCCACGCCGGCCACGGTCTGCGGCAACTCCACCGGTAACTCCGCATCCGGTCCCGCCGGCGCGGCAAGCTACGCGTGGTCAATCACGAATGGCGCGATCACCTCGGCCACCAACACCCAGACCATCACCTACACCGCCGGCGCTTCCGGCACCGTCGGTCTTACCCTCACGGTGACGAACGGGTCGGGCTGCGCGGCCAGCAACACGCTCAACGTGACCATCAACCCCAGCCCGGCCACGCCGACGATCGCGCCGACTCCGGCCCAGGTCTGCGCGAATTCGACCGGCAACTCCGCAGCCGGTCCGGCCGGCGCGACGTCCTACGCATGGTCGATCGTGAATGGCACGATCACCTCGGCCACCAACATCCAGACCATCACCTACACGGCCGGCGCCTCGGGCGCGGTGGGTCTCACTCTCACTGTGACCAACGCGTCGGCCTGCCCGGCGACGAACACGGTCAACGTCACCATCAACGCCAATCCGGCACCGCCCGCCATTTCGCCGTCGCCGGCTCAGGTCTGCGCCAACTCCACCGGTAACACCGCATCCGGCCCGGCCGGCGCGACGTCGTACGCCTGGTCGATCGTCAACGGCACGATTACCTCGGCCACCAACATCCAGACCATCACCTACACCGCCGGCGCCTCGGGCACGGTCGGTCTCACGCTCACCGTGACGAACGCGTCGGGCTGCTCGGCCACCAACAACGGCAACGTCACCATCAAC
>Ga0157376_10000151_pt1 | contig 47708 bp, 58 predicted proteins | sample M45metaG_FD_121801 | JGI IMG/M metagenome (GOLD analysis project Ga0157376, IMG submission 121801) | Miscanthus rhizosphere microbial communities from Kellogg Biological Station, Michigan, USA - M4-5 metaG | ecosystem: Host-associated > Plants > Roots > Rhizosphere > Soil | place: USA: Michigan...
GGATACTGTAGCTGTAGATATCGAAGTCGAAGCTGCTATCCCCTTCTGCGTCGGATTAGCCTTTAACGAGTGGCACGCTATATCTGTTCCACTCTTCGATATCTGGTCCATCCGTAAGGAGCAAGGAATAGCCAAGCACCAGCTAGTAGAAATGTGGGGTTTGCTAGATACGCTCTTTACGTCTGGTATCAAGGTCATCGGCCAGAACTTCAAGTTCGACCAGGGACAGTTGGAGCTTATCTGTGGATTACAAATCGCTAACTTCCACTGCGATACTGGTCTGCTTGCTCACTGCATCCATCCTGAATTTCCTAAAGCTCTTGAGTTCAACACCAGCATCTACACTAACGTCCCGTACTACAAAGAGGAAGGTAAAGAGTTCAACTGGAAGAAGGATAAAGTTGAACGAATCCTCCACTATAACGGACTAGATGCTTGCGTCACCTTCGAGTGCTATACGGAGATGATAAAGGACGCACGTGAGATGGTAGTGCCTGGCTTCCCTAATTGGGTTGACGACTTCTGCCTGGACTATCAGCGTGAGCTGCATTACCTCTACAGGGATATCGAGAACACAGGGTTCAAGATAGACTTCAAGATGCAGAAGCGTCTAGTAGAGGAGTATAGCAAAAAGATAGAGGAGATGCAAGCAGAACTGAATAAGTTGGCAGGCTGGGAAGTTAACGTGAACTCCCCTAAAGATTGTCCTGTCCTTGTCTACCAGCAGTGGAAGATGCCCTATCGTAGAGGGACTGCTGAGGAAGTTCTCATCGCGCTTATCGCCAACACCAAGAAACTACACCCCAATATCGAACGCGGCTTAGAGCTTATCCTTCTCATAAGACGATTCAAGATAGCGCGCAAGAAATACTTTGGTGCGCGAGTCGACTATGATGGAAGGATGAAGACTGTCTATACCATCGCTGGAACTGAGACAGGACGTAGCAATACCAAGATACTTAAGCCTCCTGTACGTCCTGAAAAGATGGGGATACCGTTCCAAACCATTACGAAACACGGCGATATCGGAACAGAGATACGCCAGATGTTCGTAGCTGATAAAGGCTTTGTCATCGTCGAAACGGACATGAGCCAAGCAGAGGCACGGATAGTCGCTCTTCTTGCTGAGGACTTCAAGCTGGGAGATATGTTCGCTCGTAAAGTAGACGTCCATAGCTTTACGACGTGCATGATTTTCGGTATTGAGCGACAGAGCGTAACTAAGGAGTTGAGGTTCATCGGTAAGACTACTCGTCATGCTGGCAACTACGGGATGAAGAAGCATCGGCTTATGGAGATTGTCAACACCGATGCGAAGAAGTTTAAGATTGACGTCAAGATAAGTGAATGGCGAGCAGGGCAGATTCTAGACAAGTTCCATGCGTTCTCCCCCAACATAAGGAACGTCTTCCATGAAGGTATCCGACGCGCCCTTACAGACAATAACCTTACGCTTGTTAGTCCATACGGCAGATATCGACAGTTTTTTGATAGATGGGGCGAGGACTTATTTAAGGAAGCGTTTGCACACATTCCCCAAAGCACAGTCCCCGACCATATCCGACTGGCAGGCCTACGAGCTAGGAAGCGTTTTGATAAGGAAGGAGTTGAAGCCTACTACGCCCTTGAGGGACACGACTCTCTTATCTCGCTTGTACGAGAGAAAGATGTTGACACCTACATATCAATACTCCATGAAGAGATAGAGGCTCCTATAGACTTTTCGAGATGTACACTTCAGAGAGGAACTGTAGTTATACCAGCAGAAAGTAAAGTCGGGTATAACTACAAGGACGCGTCGGATAAAAACCCTGACGGATTAAGAGACTTCAAGCCAAAGAATGTAGCTGTTGCATGAGTTTTGTGGAGCAAGTCCTCTATTACACGAAGGACTCTGAGTCTCCAAGGCGTTACTACTACTGGAGTGCATTAGCGGCAATAGCTGCGGTTGTTAAGGATAACGTATATCTGGATCGAGTAACGGCAGGTTTAGTTTATCCGAACATCTATGTGCTTCTAGTAGGACGTAGTGGGCTGAGAAAGGGTCCGCCCGTTAACTTAGCCAAGTATCTGGTGACGCATGTAAATAACACCAAGATATACGCAGGACGTGTGTCCATTCAAGGCGTCATAGCTGACCTATCTAAGGCTAAGACTTCTAAGAATGGCGGTCCACCTAATACAGATTCGGCAGGTGTCCTCTTTGCTTCTGAGTTCTCTAGCTTTATCATTAGAGACCCCGATGCGCTGACCATATTGACGGACCTGTATGATAGGCATTTCAATGAGACTGGCTGGAGCTATCTGCTTAGGAATACGCCAGAAGAGAAACTGAATAAGCCGACTATTACGCTTTTGGGCGCGTCCAATGAGATACACTTAAAGGATGCTATACCTAAGAACGCGATAGGTGGAGGGTTTATCGGTCGAACCTTTATGGTCTATGCAGATAAAAAGGCAGGGATAAATTCTGGGATGTTCAAGCCCGCCTCTACACTACCACTGTCTAAACTCGTCACAGAGCTAGCGGATATATCCAAATGCAAGGGCGAGATTAAGATGGATATGGAGAGTAAGGTGCTATACGACCAGTGGTATATTAAGCTTCAGCAGGAGGAGGATTTAGAAGATGATACGGGAACCCTTGAGCGATTGCACGACCACGTGCTTAAGACTGCAATGTTGCTGTCTCTGTCTAACCGACGCAACTTAACAATCATCAAGTCAGACATAGAGGAGTCGATAAAGGCTTGCTTAGGATTCGTCCCGGCTTCTAGACGAGTTAACCTGATGGGAAGTGGACAGGCTAAGAGCGCGCCCGGTACTTCTGTTCTTATCACTGGCCTACTTACAGCACCAGGGAATACTCTGACTAGGACGATTGTATTACAGAGGTTCTGGAGTCACTTCTCTGCACCTGAACTAGATAGTATTGTAGAGGATTTAGCTGCTCAACGTGCTATCAAGGTAAGTGCCAGCAGAGATGAGATGGGACGCCCCGAGGTCAAGTATATACTCAACCCCGAGGTCGTTAAGCGGTATATGGAGCGGCAGAAGAAAGAAGGTGTTTAGTTCTTAACCTTCTTACCCTTTGTCTTACGTTTCTGCTTACCCTGATAGGAGCCCTTGATAGACGCGGCTAGACCTGTACCGATAAATGGAACCGCACGAGCAGCTTGTCGCCCAAGGTGGTAACCCTGACCTTTGGTGGCAAGCTGGTGTGCTCCATAACCTGCCTCTGCTATATCCCCAATCGTAGGACCAGCAACGACTTCAGCTAGTCCAGAAGGTCCACGCTCTATACCTTTTGCGACGTCGCCAAGTAAACCTAACGCCCAGGCTTGGTTCATATTAGCGCCGTATCTATCTAGCCCACTTCCGCGATCGCCAATCTCCTTCATAATGTCTTCTGAAAGAGTAGGACTCATCTGGTCTGTGTCACCAGTAGCGTATTTTACTCCATGCTTAACTGCACCCTTAATACCAGCTTTCGTATCTCCAGTAAGCTCACCTAGGATTGGTGCCCCTATTAAGCCAGCAGCTAGAGTCCTACCAGGATTGGCCTTAAAAGCCTCCTTCATATTACGGGTCTGCATGAAGCTAAACTTCTTGAACTGAGTCGCAAGGTCGTATTTCTTCCACTGCGGAGGTAGGTCTATTCCCTCTGCCAGACCCTGTGTAAGCTCGTTCATCCGTCCACCCGCGCGCTTAATCTGAAGGTCCGTAAGCTTAGGCTGCTTCAGGACCGCTGCCATGTCATCCTCTAGGAGCAAATCGTCAAGCTGCTTATATGTCCACTTGTTAGTAGGGTTAGCCTTAAGCTTAGCAAATAACTCCTGCGCCGTATCTCGACCTGCAAGCGTAGCCATAGTCCTCATACGCTTCTCAGAGCCAGAGATACGATACAGCTTATCTACCAGCTTACTAACGCCACCATGTCCAGCATCTGACATAATTACGCCAGAAGCTTCGTCAAGGTGCCCACTCTCTTGAGCTAACTTATATGCAGCCTCGAACTCCTTTGAACCTGGCAGGACTTTCCTAGCAGCAGATAACGTAGTCCCTAGCCTATTACGCATTGCTACAGGAACACCACCTGCGACGTTACCAATGCCGAACTGAGATAGCTTGGTCAGTCCTTGGAACGCCTTTATCTTATCTACTCCAGCGTTAAAGGCTGCATCCGTTACGTTACCACCACTGAATTCCTTGATTAGTGATTCAGCTTGTTTCTTATGCTCAGGGTCTGTTATTCGCCCTAATAGCTCGTCGATTCGCTCTTTGTTCCTATCGAGGATTAACTTACCTGTTCGATTAACTGGAGTCCCTTCTGCATCGGCCAACTTACCACCAGCCTTCTCTATCGCTGATTTCTCTATGCCTACATCTATACGTTCTCTTTTAAGTAGGCGCGCGAGTTGCTGTCCAGGCTGGCCCATGTTCTCGAGATATGCCCAACCAGACTGAAGGAAGCTCTTGGCTCCTCCACCCATACCAGTTATATCTGGTCCAGTCAGTGCAGCAGCTCCCTTTCTTACGTTGCCTAGGACTCCCCTTTGTTCTGCTGCGGCTATGTTATCTAGAGCTTTCATACGTGCAGAGGATAGCCCACTCTTAACTCTAGCCGTAGCACCAGCGATAGCATCTTCAGCCTTTGCCCAAGGACTTCCCTCAGGGGCAGGTCCACCAAAGCTAACCTCCCCCCTAGCACTCTTAAAACCCGGACGTCTAGTTGTAGGGGCTGGCCTATCCTTACCCTTAAACCTAGCACCCTTCCATGATTCGCGCGCAGGAGCGTCGGCTACCTCTGAGACTGGCTCTTCAAGTCCAAGCCGCTTACGTATATCTGAGAGCAGTCCCTTATGGTTACCAACTGTATCTGGATTAGCGAGTGTGCTCTGGTCTATCTCGTCTAGGGCCTTCTGAGAGTATTTAGCCCTGCCCTCACTCATCGGATATCTGAGTCCCTCTTCCTCTATAGTTAAGGGGCTAGGAGTTGGTAGAGGAGCTTTCTTAGGCGCGCGAGGCTTAGACGCTTTGAGTCCCAGAGAAGCGTTCTCTGCATCGACTTCAGCCTGTAGTTGCCTCGTTCTCTCTGCTGCTTGTCCTTGTACAGTTTCGCCCATAGTAGGCACAGCACCACGACCAGGACGCCCCAGAGCTTCATCGAACGTAGTCTTAATCCGCTGCATATATGGTGGTTCTACAGCGGCAGGCATAGCAGATGGTCCAGTCTGCATACCATGACCAGGAACTGATGCACGAGCAGCTTGGCCCGCCATCGGATTGTATCTGCTCCAGTCACCGGGACCAGTTAATCCTTCGCTTGTTAATGGCGCTTCTGGTCCAAGAGATACAGATGGACTATCATGTATCCACTCAGATGCGTTGGGCCGTCCTATCCCAAGATTCTCACCCATCATAGGCGAGCGTCCTGTAGCATTAGCAAGAGGGGGAGGAGCATTACCAAAGTTAGGCCGCCCTAATAAACCCTCACTAACTACACTACCTGTCCCAAGTTTAGGAGCCTTAGGAGCATAGTTAGCTCGTGGAGCGCGCGCTCCCAAATAACCTAGGGTAGTCTCAAATACTGGGCCTTTGAGGTCATCAATTATGCCTTGTCCACTAGGGTTCATTACAGCATCTTTGACACCTAAAGCACCATGCCCCATCATGCCATAGCCTACTGCTTTAGGCGCATAGGTAAGTCCAGTCCCTACTCTACCTACAGTATTACCTACGACATTACCAGCAAGTCCCTTGACTCCACTAGCAGCCTGTAATCCTCTACCGATAGGAGCTGCACCGAATAGGGCTAAACTAGCTGGAGAAGTAAGTGCGTCTACTCCCTCTCCAAGAGTCTCGCCAAAGGCACCACCGTAAGTTGCAGCGGACCTACCCCATCCTGGCTTCTCGTTAGGCTTAAGTCTATCTACTATATTCTGTGGTCCAATTCCTATACCATGCAGAGGATTAGGTAAAGCTTGGCCCTCTCCATAGTTCATAAGTGGTTCAGCTATCTTGTCAGATATAGCCGTCCCAACTTTAGCTAGAGGAGTAGCCGCCCAACGAGCCGCTTTTGTTAGTGGTCCAGCGTTAGCATACTGGTCCTGCTCATAGATAAACTTGTCGACCTCATCATCCGTGGGATTCTTAGTAACATCCTGCCACGGCATATTATAGGTCTTGCCGGACGCGTTGTCTGTAACGGATAGATAGGTTTGACGTCTAGCCATTTACTACTCCGCTACCTGAAGTCCACCATTGAAACGGAATCGACTTACATCAGGCTGCATCAGGCCGCCAATGGTCTTACCTGATATCTCAGATGCTCGTCGATTGGCTTCATCCTGAATAGACTTAGGCGTACCAGGAGCCAAGATGAAGTTGGGCGAACCAGCTATCTGAGAGGTATTAGGTATGACCTTACCTCTAAACTGTGGCTCATTGGACATCTGCTTAAGGGCAAAGTCATAGCCTTCTTCATAGCTCATGGCCTTACCTTTATTAGCACCCTTAGCAGCTTCAGCGGCAGTCTGTGCAGCAGCAGCTCTCTCATGTGCAGCTACAGCATTACTAGCGGCAGCACCAGCGGATGTTACATTAGCACCAGCATTAGTTCGACCGATAGCTGCCATAGCATTATTGTGCTCAGCAGTCCTCTCAGCCACCCAAGCATCGATGCTGTTCTTATCCATCTCGTTGTTGCTCTGTGCTCTCCACCTTTCAGCTTGAGCCATATCCTTATCGTGTGTAGCTTGAAGCTCTGCACGCTTCTGGTCGACTCCGGACTGTTGAATATGCCTTGTGAATTGCTTATCTCCACGAGACATACCATAATTAGCAGCGGTTACGAGGTTCTCTCGCTCGTCACTAACATCCTGAGATTCCATCTGCGCGGACTGCTCAAGTCCAGCAAGCCTACGCTGATAATCAGAGAGCGCGCCCTTATATGGAGACTCTAAGAAGTTTTCTCCTAGCTGTGTCCCTACTTGTGCGCCCTGATTAAGGCCACCAGCAGCACCAGTAATTGCAGCACCTATACGACGCCAACCAGATGGCTGATAGTCTGCTGCATTAGGCTGGTTCTGGAGCGCCTCCTGATATGCTGTCCTTGCAGGTCTAGCTCCACCTACGCCCTTAAGCATATTGTAGAACTTAGATGTTTCAGCGTCTGTCGTATCCTCTTGTGGCATCTCCTGCTGCTGCACTCTAAACTTAGGCGCAGTTTCAGGCATAGCCCCAGAGAACAGACGTTTCTGGTTCTGATATGGATTAGACTCTTGAGTAGCGGGATTGAAGTCCACGTTACCAAAGCTTCTATCTACTGGCTGGTTCATGATATTGCCGAACCGGCTAGGCTGGAATGGGTTACTTAAGTTGAGTGGCATTATGGTAGACTCCTATACTGCGTGTTGGCTCCTAGTCCACCGCCAATACCTCTTTGTGCCATATTACCTACAGCACCAAGGCCAGTCATACCACCGGCTACTGCACCAGCTACCTGGCCAACAGTATCCCACGGAGACTTATTACCAGACTTCTGAGCGACTGAACCCTGATTCTGGATAGAGCCGTAATCGCCAGCAGACTGTAGGGCAAAGTCCTTATTGAGGTTGTATTCCCCACTACCCTGACCAGCGTAAAGGCTTCCGAGTCCTTCAAGCCCTAAAGCCTTCTGTCGAGCATTAAACTCCTGTGCCCATTTATCATTGGCAGCAGAACCAGAAGCAGCATTAGCAGCACCAGCAGCGTTGATGGAGGCTTGCTGGTCTGCTCTTCCCTGATACATATCTGCGATGCCTTTTTCACCTTGAGTCCCCCACTGCTGTCCACCCATCAAGGACTCTTGCATGTTCTGGGTCATCGTGCCAGCGCCAGTAGTAGCGCCAAGCTTATTACGAGTGAGGAGGTCTTGCAGGGAGAGTTCAGACCCACTCATCCCCGTACCACCCCACTGACGACCCTGATTGACTTGCTGCTGAATACCAAGCTCAGAGTTAAGGGCTGCATCGGCCATACCGCCCTGCTGCTGTCTAGCCATCCTACCAGCCATAACAGCTTGACCAGGACCATAGCCACCACTTACAGCCGCTTGTCTCTGTTGTGCCTGATTAATGTTCTGATACATAGCGGGGATACCAGAAGTCCCTCTGCTACGTATGTTTGCGCGCGCCTTATCGTCGAGTCCACCTGTCTTAGCGAACTCCTCGTAGATACCACCGCCTCTAGCACGAGCTTGGTCTTCGGGGGATATACCACCTGTCTTACCTAGCTCAGTTAGATAGTCGATACGCCCCTGCTGTCCTGTCTTAGCATTAGGGTCCCATCCACCAGTGGACATGAACTCCTTATACTTGTCCTCGACGTTACCATATCGAGGGTCTACACCAGGAAGTTGGTAAGCATTATTAACACCACCTCCTCCTGTGACGGGAGCAGCACCACCAGTTCCAGTAGCTAAGGAATTGTATCCTTTATAGAGGTCGCCATATAACTGGTCCCCTCTTTCACGGGAAGCATTAAGGTCTCCCGTATTACGAGTATCAAAAGCCTGTTGCTGCTGCCCTTGATATGCGGTCTGCTGTTGCAGCTGAGTGTTAGCCTGCTTCTGGTCTTTTCCGCCACCCATTATAGACTCCTATCTACGTTCTAAAGCCGCTCCACAGCCCGAACATACTCAGGATGTAGAGGAAAAGAAATAGGATAACCAAGACCCGGATGATTATCTTAAATGGGGGAGCCAAAGGGACGTAATTTTCAATCAGGTAGAGAGCTAGCCCAAGGACTACTAAGAGAACAATTAAGCTAATTAATCCACTTAGTGCCATCTCAGTCCATCCTTCTTACTAACAACACTCCGGGGTTTTCGACCAAAGCAAAATCAAAGTGCTTGGCTATGAGCCGTGCAAATCTCATATCCTTACATAGCATATAGACTTCTTTGTAGCCAGCCTTATCAATGCCTCTAAAGCCTTCAGCGATTGTCAGCTTAAGAGCCTCTAATCTAACCCGATTCGATACCGACATATCAGGAAAGAACATCATCTCAGCGAAGTGCCTAACCTGACCGTAGGAGATAACCTTATCGTTGTCGTCTACACAGATGGTATCTATGATGGAGCTTCTCTGGTCTGGAAGGGTATACTCCGACCAGTAATCCTTCCATATCTTATCCATCTGTAGCGCGTATTCGTAGTTAAGTCGTCGTAAGCGCATATAGATTCGCTGATGTTTGACCGTCTATGATACCACAGATAACGTGATAGGGACCCACATAAACATCCCTTACGTCACCATCATAGGAGTAGATAATAAGCTGCTGGCTATACTCCGCTAGCATACTTAAGAGGAATTTCCACCCCTCTGGATTCTCCCGTATACGTGCTTTTGAAATAAGAGCCAGGCTATAGTCACCTTTGAGGTAATCAGCATCAAAGATATCAGCACGTATGTCAGGCTTCTTATTCGCATCACTATCTATCCCTACAGTTTTGCAGCTAAACTCATCTGCTATCTTATGAAGTAGGGTAGAGTCTCCACAACCTAAATCTATAACACGTTCCAGATTTTTAGCGTTGCGCATAATATCAAGAATAGTATTATGAGAAGAACGCTCAGCAGTCTCGGAAAGAAATCCGTTCGCATTGGGTTTCCGTATCTTATGCAAAGGAAACTCTAATCCTGATACTTGCATCTCTGGCCTAGCATCACTGTGAAGTCGAACGGTCTGCTTCTGGTCTAGCATATCTGTTCTAAACGTAACCCTGCATACGGGCGTAGTTAAGATACCGATACCATGTAAACCAGTCCATTCGACAGGCCAGCTTAGAATATCATATAGAGCATCGATAGTCGTTCGATGTCCTAAATCATACGCTAGCTGCATATAACCTCTACCTATCTGAGCCGTATCTACACAATTAAAGCTGCAAGGTAGATGAGACACCATCCTCAGTCCTAGCCACCTCAGCAGTATGTTACAGAGAGGATTCCAGTTCGTAATGCTAGTCTCTCCCAACGCCATAGGTAGAGAAGTATCTAGCCAGTGCTCCTTAATCCAGTGCTGCTCGAAGAACTCAATACAGCAATCAGGATAACCTAGAATGTCACCTATCTTGTAGTTGTTCCTGTCCTTATAGGCGTATACTAACTCGCGCACATCCTCAAAGCGGCCGATAGCGACCTTATACATCCACGGCTTAGAGATATCACAAGTCCCACCACTAGATTGATATGTCGCTCCAGCCTGGACCTTCTCCAAAGGAATGACCATAAAGTCGTCCTTCATCCAGTTCTGACTAAACTTGTCTATCTCTGCTGGATTTACGGACTGTATCGTCGCACGCCTAATCTTAGCCTTTACAGCCTCCTGCTCCAGCACAGTAAAGAGATGAGAACACGCAGCAAAGATAGGCTCCCATTTAGTTTGGGCGCGCTCCGATATCCAGTTAACCCGAACGAACTCAGTCGGTAGGTCTTGGCCCGACACCAGATTGGTCCGTGTGGTCACCGTGGGAATCTCCATGTGCTACATCCTGATGGACACTTTCCATCCTGAATCTCGTATCCTGGTTTATATACTGAATAAACTTCTTATTAGCTTCATCTGAGTCCAGAACCTGATGACCGTTATCTAGCAAGTCCTGGCGAATAGAATCAATAAGCTGATACCAAAAAAGACAGTCCCTAGTACGATTACGCCAATCTCCGCCAATACTAGTGCCTGGACAATTCCCTTTACAAACGAAAAAATACTGGCAATCTTTACAGCCACCGTTCTTCCATTCAGTTAGAGATAAAGCTAGATACCGCTCTAAACTCCTAGGCGACTCAGACTTCAGCCAGTCGATACCTTCCTTATTAGTCCGGCCACAGTTCGTAAGAGCACCCTCTGCATTTATACCGTGGACTGCTGGAGTCGTTACAGGGTCACAACTTGTCCAGATGCAGGATACAGATGGCTTCTCTTGAGTTAGTAGACACTTAATATCATTGAACGGATTAAAGTGTCCCAGCTTAGTCCTTGTGTGTTCGTACAGGACTTGGAATATGGCAAAATTGTGGGCGTCATCCAAATGGAGGGTCTTTTCTGTAACGGAATTGTCAACCTCTAAATTATGGAAGTTGAAAGCCACGATTCCGATAAGTAGCATCTCATCGATAAACTGCAACAAGTCACTTATGTTGTCGTAGTTAAGCTTGTGGATGGTTATGATAAGAGAGACGTTGATGCCTTCTTTTACGAGTCCCTTGATGTTATTGATGATATGCGCTGTATCCGCTAAAGAGCTACGCGCACCATTACAAGCGCCAGGTCCATCTATGCTTATTCCTACATGAACCTTATGCTTCTTGAATAGCTCTACATGAGCATGAGTGATAAGAAGCCCATTCGTCTGTAGACCATTGTTATTCTTAAAAGTATCCCCAAACTCCCACAGTTCCCGTAAGTGCTCGATAGGTGCAAGAAGAGGCTCTCCACCAAATACAGAGAACGTGCCTACCTTCTTTATCTGCTCCTTAACCTTATCGAAGTTAGCAGGGACAGAGAAGTTACCAGCGTCCCTCATAGGCTCCTGATAACAGTAGGTGCATTTAAGGTTACATTTTACGCCAACGGGGAGATATTCGACTGTCATCAAGGTCCAATCAGAATCGGATGGTCTGTATGCGGTGTATCACCATGAGTGTCCGCATGACTATCTGTATGTCCATCACCATGAGCTATGTCTGTATGGGGGACATCTGTATGTGGAGTAGAGGTAATAGAGTCTCCATGGAAATTTTCAGTTGCTTCATCTTGATGTGGAGAATCTCTATGACTATCCTGATGTGGAATATCTCCATGAGGGACATCTGTATGATTCCAGAAGTCGTCATGAGCACCATTTGGACCTACTGTAATATTCATACCATAATCAGTATGACTATAATCTTCATGGAATGTTCCACCACCGCTACGATAATCTCCGTGTATATAGATGCCACCACCAGGAGCGTCTGAGTGACCATATTGAGGATGATAATAGTAAATCTGGTCGCTAAAGTCCTGAAAGTTCTGATATGGATTAGGTGCTTGGTCCGTATGGGACTGGTCAGTAAAGTCGTGATGCGGGTCGTCAATATGCCAGTCTGTATGAGATGAACCTGCTGCAACGTCGTTATGAGCTACATCGTTATGAACACTGTCGACGTGAGGACTATCGCTATGGGTATCGGTATGTGTATTTACAAGTGCTATATCGTTATGTGCTCTTACTACGTGCTGAGCATTAGCATTAAGCTCAGTTATCCACGTAAGTTGGTTGTTTACGTTGGATATCCAGAGCGACCCATTCTTTGCTGCCATATTAGGCGTAGATACATCACCACATGGAGCAGCAGTATAAACCTGATTACCTGCCTCATTCATAAACATAAGATAGTGATTAGTCGGGTCAATCCATATCGAACCAGGCTTAGCGACCTGATTCTTCATGAGTGTCCCAGGAACATACCACTCTCTTGCAAACTGGTCGACGTAATGAAGCTCGTTACCTTCTACCCATAACGAGCCAGCTAGTTTAGCCATAACGACTACGAAGTAACGAACTTATCGACGCCATAGGGGATAACTAAGCCAGTTCCTATGTAGACGTTCTTCCACCTATTCGCTAAGGCTCCTAGATTATAGGTATTATCAGCCGTAGGAATAGGACCAGTAGTTACAGTAAGAGTCGTTAAGCCAGTTATCGAACCAGCCGTAATGTTAACAGCATTAGAGTTCTGATACGCCATAGAACCTAGTCCTAAAGCAATACCAGCAGCCGCACCAGAGTTTCCTCCAGTTCCACCACCAGTTACACCTAGAACAAGAGCAACCCAGGCAGTACCAGACCACTCCTCAAATATCTTGGTCGTCCTGTTAAATCTAACCATCCCAACGACAGGATTCGTAGGAGCGGCTAAAAATAGAGTAGCAGAATCTACATCTCTATCCTTAGCCTCATTGACGAATACGTCGTACTGGCTAGTTATGGTGGGGTTCGACCAATTGGCCATTTAACATCTCTCTCAGTTCTGCGACCGTATCTTTAAGCTGACTATTCTCCACTCTCAGGTCCGTTATCACTTTCGCCATCTCGTCCCCTTGAGTCAGAAGCTCCTTTATCTGTCCCTCTAACTTGTATTGGATTACTAGTCTCTCCCCCAAAAGCTGGTACAGTTCCTCTGGTGTTATTTGCAATTGATTCACGTACTCTCCTATTAAACTCTTTTCGCGTAGCCACAACTTCAGGAGTCCAGAGAAGATTAGCTAGGTCTTTAAGGATGGCATGAGGTGTAGCTACGTCATCACCTGGCTCCATCACATAACGCATATAAGTTCTGGACAGTTCAACGCCATCCTCATATACAACAGTATCTTCACGAACCTGTATCTGTCTAGATTCGAGGATAGTTATAAGACCGATGACTATCTCTTTTATCAGCATTATGTAGCCACCCTATACATTATATGGCCTCGGAAGGTCGCTCCAGTAGTGACGTTACCTACTATCATATAAGCATCATGAGGATTGCTAGTCGTCCCTGTTTTCATAGGAAAATAACAATTAGTCGTTCCCGGTGGAAGATGTAGCTGTAAATTAACAACACCAGGAGTTATAACATAATAATCAAGATGTCCGGGATGATATAAGTCTATAGCTGAAAAAGGAAGCCCTCCTAATAATACCCTACCACTTGTCCAATTTGCGGCGTTGATAAGTAAGTTAAAGGCAAGAATTACGAATTGTCCGATTTTTGTATATCTTCCAAGCTGACCGCTATAAGACGTACCTGCGCCACCATCCTCCGAAAGCAGTGTAGGAATCCAAGTCCCTTCTTCATAGTCGTCCAGGACGTTTGGATTAGCTGATGCTACTTGAGCCGCATTAAAAGCAATACCAGCAGCGGTAGCCATAATACCACTTGGATAAAACTGTACTGCACGAGTTGTATAAGCACTTAGAGCGTCATTGAAAAGGTCTATATATAATATTCCATTAGAGTATTGATTAAGCGCCCAGTATTTTTGGTTTGCTGGACCAGCCGTATCACGTAACTGAACGCTTACACTACCTGCGCCAACGGTATTAATGTAATTACCTTGAAATCCTCTGGCCGTTATAACATCTCTAGCGACTTGAATATCTCCATTCCTACCAGCTATAAGTGGAGTTGAAAGGACTGCACTCTCAGCATCGTTTAGACAATCAAACTTAAAGAAATTAGATTGTGTCCAAAGACGATATTTCTTTGAGTCTACTGCTGCCGCCATGTCATCGAATTCAATCAGCGGTGGACCCGTAGTAGATATTATTCTTAATTGAGGGTATGTAGAATTTAATGTTAACTTTACAATCTGGTCTGTTCCACCTGGCTCATGACTAACATGATGAGGACCGGCACCAGATATCCCAGCCGCAGCTATAACAAGGGTCTGCCACGACGCTCCGTTATCATCAGAGACCTCGAATACGTTGCTAACTCGATTAAACCGTTGCCAGCCCACTAAACTATCCCTCTGGCTTTCCAGTCTATCATCCTAGTCACGCGGGCACCCATCGTATCGAAAACGAATACCTTAAAGAAAGTTGGGTTAGGTATATCGTTAAAATCAAAGATAACAACGAATGGCTCTGTCGGACTCTTTGTCGTAGCTGTAATAGATTCTATGTCCTTAAATGGCTTGTTAAACAGAACAGTAGTGCCACCAGAGTCAGTAGAAAGCGCATTAACCTCGCCCCCGTCGTTTTCCCGCTTAACATTAAGACTGATAGTCAAGTTATAAAGCTCAATAAAAGCCTTGTCGTTAGCCGCTGTAAACTCTAGTCTGAACTTAAGGAACCTAACCGTCCTGAAGTACTGGCTGGTCCCTGCATTGAAAGACGTATACGTAACTCCGTCATCCGACACTGCCATCTTAACAATTACATTAACAGCATCATTCGGAGTCCAAAATACAGTATTCCAGCTAATAGTAACGATAGTATTATTAATGATAGCGCCGTAATCAATAACTTCCTCATAGCTACCAGTTATCGAAGTAGGCTGTATATAGATAGGATAGCCAGCCGCTATCTGTGCCGCTATGTTTATCCAGCTATGCCTAACCTGAAAATGCTGCTGCCACGTCTGAGTATCCCAACAACAGAGTAGAGATGGTGTAATAGGCAGTCTAAGAACATTAACCCTTGTCCCGTTAAGACCGCTTATCGTCGTACTCTGTAGCGCATAATCAGGTGGCGTACTAACCTGGGCTGATATCGTCGCCTTAGCTCCCACATTCGTAGCGATATCGATAGCCGTAACTTCATATTGATAAGTGCCTGCTACTACCTCGAAGATACTTGTAAACGTCCCATCGATACGAGCACCAGCAGGAGCGCCTACTTTTCTAACTGTATAATAGTCTATCTTGAACGTCGACGCAGGCTCAGTCCAATAGAGTAGGACGTTATTATCGATTACCGAAACAGTGATTGTCGGAGCAGAAATCTGAGGAACCGTAAACGTACACGCCTCATAATCCTTACAATAGTTACCATCTGGGTCTATCGTCTTAATTAGGAAATGATACGTCCCATAGACTAAAGCGTCGATATCCCCTTGGACTCCTACTGTCCTAAACTTAAGGAAGGCAGAATCCCATACAGTCCCTTGTCTTACCTCATACTGACCCGCACCCTCTACAGCAGACCACGTAAGCCGGATAGACGTTTTAACAGAGAAAGCAGTAAAGTTCCCTGGTGGTTCTAGGTCTGAGACTCCAAAGCTGATATTGAGTGCGCGCCTAGCTAACGGGTCAAGCTGTCGTGCTATCAACTCTAGCTGCTTGTTCAGTAGGTTAATAGCTTCATAGAGACGTGAGTCTCCTATCTGTCTCCCTTGTATAAGCGAAGCTACCTCTTGCTGGACTGAACCTAGAACAACGTCCTCGTCAGCCACCTTCGGGTCTGCCTTCCCATATTGGAGATGGGTAGAGGATAAATTTAGTCAGGTTCAACCAGTCACCAGCGTCAGTAAGAGACAAAGTAACAGAGCAATGCTCAGACGTAAAATTGAATCCCCTCCAGAGAGGCTTACCGGGAAGCTCTGTTAAGAGTAGAGATTGGCAGTATAACTTATCTGCTCCGTCTAATCCTTCACAGAGAACCTGCAATGTCCCTACTCCACGCGCGCGTAACCGTATCCCTGTGAAGTGAGTTATAGCCTCATCTACAGAACCAACAGGGTAGAGAGGAAACTTAGCGTAGTTCTCTATACGAATACCGTTATCTAGTTTCTGAGTGGTGTCAAGCTTATATACTCCACCATCCAGAGAACCAAATTTAAGAACAGGCTCACCATTAACAAGAGAAACGACAATAGAAGTAGGCCTGACTGGGAACTTCCAGATGGTCCACCTGATTCCGTCCGAACCCAATCCTTCACTGTAGTCTCCATATAAAATATGGGTTGGTGTAGTAGCCCCATCTAGAGGAACAGCGACGTAGATTCGAGCGTTAATGGCGTCTACGGATATCTCTACGGCAGCAAACGCCGTCTTAGTAATGCGGCCCCAAATATCATCAATACTGTAAGAGATAATACCGTCATCACTAAACATCCCTGAGAAGACACGAAGGCCAGCTTTATCAGCTATGAAAAGCCTATCCTCCATGTTGGTGCCTATGTTGAGAATCTGGCCTATACCATGAGACTCAGTACCGACGGAACCATCTACTTCACCAATATCCCAAGTTGCTGGAACATCGTCATTGTCCATCGTAGTATAGGTTCTGTTACTCTTAAGGATAACAGCCTGATTCCTATACTCTACGACGTTCTTAACACCGCCGCCTATTCCCGGATAAACGGTGAGGTATCCATCTGCACCATTGAAGGACTCCGGCTGACCAGGTTTGGAGCCCCTTATGATAGATGGATTTGCGTTCTCGCCCCATACAATTAAGCTGGACTTATATTGTCCTATTCCTACACCTGCTGGAATCTCCGCCATCTGCTCTAGAAGATAGCTTGCATCATCAGCTAGGTCTGCGTCGTAGAAATCAACAGTTAAAGTAGTGCCAGTATTGTTAGGAATACGACCACCAGGAATAAAGAAATAAGTATAGCTCGTAGGGTCAGGACTAGCCTCCGCTATAGCTTTAGTCGCTACTAGGACGCGCGCAACAGTTCCAGAAGGTCCGATAGGGATATTAGAGAGGTCTACCTTAAAATCACCAGGGCTAGTCCAAGCAACATAAGCGCCAAGAGGAGAAAGATAACCAGTTGCAGATTCATACGCCACCGCATACTGATGTAACCCCGCTTCTACCTTACCTGACAAAGCCGAGTTAGCAGCGACCAGAGCAGGAGTAATAGAAGCACCAACACCAGCAGCCGGTCTAGCAGTGCCACTCCCCGAATAAACGTAAATCTTTTCGCCAGGAAGTCCTACTACACCGTTATGCGGAGTTATGAAAGCACGGTCATACATTACAGTGCAGGAGAAATCTACCATCGCAGGAATAGCAAGTATAACCTGACCTGTAACAGAGTCCCAGATAGCGCCGACATCATCCAGTATTAAGAGTCGCTGAGCCTCTCCCGTCCGCTCGTACAGCTCCATCCTTCTGACTTTTATGCCAGCCGGGACAGTGGGATTTATGTCGTCGTATCTTGACCCTTCCCTAGTTACAATACCGCCCTTAGAGAAGCGCCAGTTGAGAGAGGAGATAAAGTGTCCACCAGGGCAGACCTCATCATCCCCTCTATCAAAGGTGCCGCGAAAGACCTCTTGAATTAGCGGCTCATGGTCGCGCATCTCTATCCTATGTCTGCAAGCCTGTCTTACCCCACGTAGGAGCAGCAGCAGTTCCAGTATTACTGTAGACGATACCGGTCGTAGTATCGGTATACGTAGAACCCTTACCACACTTTCCTACGCCTGTCGTCCCTGAAGGAGCACCTACACCAGCAGTGTTATAGACTCCCTGCCTAGCCAAGTCCACTTCAGCCGCTCTGATGTTCTTAATCTTCAACATTAGCTAACCCTCCATCTTGTTCGTCTACGCCTGACTGGGATGTTCTGGAGTCTTTTAATCTTAGTGGCTTTGAAATCCTCCCAAGGACCATTACCACTATACAGGTCTGTCATGAGCGCGTCTGAGCGAGTAGGATTATGACCCAGAAGGAGAGCAGCCAAAGCCGCAGTCCTCTGAGCCAGCCATGTTTGAGACTCGCTAATCTGGATAGGAGTTCCAGGGTCTGTAAGAGGAATAAGAGTTTTGATATATCTCATCAAAAGCTCTCTAGCCGTCTTAGCCCCTATGAACTTCAGCGAGTCCTCACGCCACGTCCAGTATCTCAGGTTATCCAACTGTGGCGTATCTGGGTCCCACTCTTTCTCCTCCATGCGCACATATTGCTCAGAGGTTCCCGCTGGCCTCTCTCCCAGTTCGACTGGATAAAGAAAGTCGGTGGGCAGACCGCTTCCATCGTCCAGTGATAGAAGACCAACGGGAATAGGGACGGTACCGATGACTTCTCGTGTTGTCCCGATACCTAAAGCGCCTAGCTTAACTTGCAACTCTCTATAGGCTTTATTCAAGAGTGGCAATAAAGCTACGTCAGGATAAATAGAGCCAGAAGGATCGTTCAATAATCCTTTTATCTCTGTTATCACTGAGCCTGTCAACAGTGCCATAAAGCCCTTTTAAGTGTTCGCCAAACGAACAGTTACTTGTCTAGCCCGAAACAGGAGCAGACACGAATTCAACCTTGTAACGCTCCATGTTAAGTATGCCGCGGCAGTGCATACAGATGATAGCGTCAGGATGAACCTCCGCCCTACAGAACTTGCAAGGTGTCATTTTGACCGAGCTGACTACCTCTAGGTCTATATCCCAGGGACGCTCAAGGTTAAGACACTTACAAGCAAGTCGCTGTAGGTCGGAGATCATGCGCCGCATCTTATGACGGGACCAATCGTCATCTGCGGTCGAAACCAGCACCTTGAACCAGGTGTTCTGGAGGTTTCTGGTTTTAATGAGTTCAGGCTGGATATCTTTCTCTCTCAGAACTTCCTCGTTTGTATATCCACCAGCAACGAAGAACAGTCCCGGCTCTGCTACTCCAGGTTCGTAGTGAGCGGAGGATACCTTGAAGTCACGACAGATAGAACCAGCGATAACATCTGCCGTCTCTGGAACTATGATAGCTGGTCTTGTCTCATCTACATAGACCCTAAAGTGGCCGCGCTTAACTATCAGGGTTTCCACATCCTTCTGTGGGTCTTTGACAGCTTTGATAACATAGTTCGCTGGCGTCAGCGGCTTGTTCTCATTTAAGCGTAGGGGGAGCACAGAAATCACTGTGCAAATATCGCCATCTTTAATCATTTCTCTGTATACTCCTTATTGCTGAAGAATCCGCTGCCACGTTGCTGCTTAAACTTCAGTTGGTTAGTGGACGAAAAGACGGCATTGTCAGCGACGAAGAGTGGCGCGCGCTCATCCTTACCAAGCTCCTCCTCGAAGTACTCGACTTCCTCATCGTCCAACTTAACTCTGAGGTCATCCAACTGAGAAGGCGTTAAAGGTTTAGTCGGATTCTGGAGCTTCCATACGACTATCTCTACTACTGGAAGACTCACAGGAAGTGCCTTAAAATTTTTGTCAACAAAGGGAAAGATAGGCTCATAACTCCCATTGGCACATTCTGGAAGTTCGGCTACTATCTCCTTGAGCGCGGCTACTCCTTTGATGAACACAAGCTTCTCTAGGAGCCAGCACGGATTCTTGAAGTACCAGTATTTAGGCCGCTTATCTGTAGACCAATACTCTCTTAAGAAGATATCACCATAGTGCTCGCGCATCTTCCCAATACGAGTTTCAAGCTGGTCCGCGCTCCAGACAATACGATAGATAGGACGACCGTCTATTACTCTAAATCGCTCAGAAAGCGACTTGTTAATAGACTCGATAAGGATAAGGTCTGTAATCATATATCTCTCAAAGGTGGTGGACCACTGTAAACCCCCCAGTCTACAGCAGTCCACCGCTCACTACGCCAATGCCGTCCACACCAACGTAGTAAGTCTGTTTCAGTAGCCCGTCGGAACCGTCAGGTCACTGATATAGACACACGCTGGAGGATTGTTCGTGTAAGTATTGAAGCTCGCGACCAGATAAAACATAGTCGCCGCTGCAACACCACCAGAAGGACCACGCACCTCGAACATACGACGGCCCTCTTCCTCGTAGAAGCCCGCCTTATGCATCTCTGCACGTCCCCAAACCTCGTCGACAACATAATCAACACGGGTCTTATCCCAGTTGAAGTGCTGCTTGATTGGGACGCCAGCCAACTGCTTCATCTCGAAGTAGAGGTCAGCACCCTGAGTCGCTGAAGGAGTCTTGTCAATCTGCATAAGGAGCTGCGCGCTCTCCTCATAAGACTGGACCTGACATGGATGCATCCAGGCGTTCATCTTAACGCCGTTTTCGATTCCAAGACGCTCACCGATTTTATTCAGTGCGCGGCGAGGATGTGGAAGGTCCAATGGACCAGATGCCGTAATCCTGCCAGCACGGACTTCAGGATACTGAGCACGTGAGAGTCCCAACCAGGCACCAGATGAAGAATCATCATGATGATATGGGACACCCAATATCCCAGTTGGCGAGGCTCCCCGTAAGCCTGACGTAACCACTCTGATACCAGCCACCACACCCGCGATAGTAGCACCAGAATAGGTAAAGGTCTTGGCCTGATGGTCGATACTGAGGATTTCACGCTCGTCGGTATCGAGAGGAGTAAGAGAAGTGAGAAAGTCAGCAGAGTAGAAGTTAACTTTCTGACCAATCCTGAGAAGCCGTGTTCCGTATCCATCAGTTGAGCACGTAACAACGGTTCCAGTCTGCGAGGTAACAGTGGCAAGAGCACCATCACCTTTGGTCATCAGGTTTGCGTCTACACTACGACGAAACTCCTTCATTGCAGTCGCGAGCAGATGCCTTACAGCATTTACTACGGACTTGCGCGAGTCATCCGTCGACCACTGAGTCTTCTTATGCCATTCAACGGCATATCTGAAGCTCACAGTGTTGATGATTGCCTTCTCAAACGTCGGGCCAGCGCCACGTCCAAGGTCACCACCAGCAGTGTCGAAATATCCGAAGTAACCGCCAGGACGAATCTCCAGCGGAATACGCATATCTCGACTGCTGATGACCTCGACGGGCCGCTTCTCGATATTCGCGTAGAACATGGCATCCCGCTCGAAGAGCAGAGGAACCCTGGGGTCTACGCGCTCGAGTTCAGCAGCGACGACTTGAGTCTCGGTCATTGCAGCCATAATGAGACTCCTATCTTGTCCACACAGCGATAAGGCTCACTTTACTTCATGTCCAGGATGTCGCGGTCTGAGGTCTTACGCCAATCGATTTTCTTAGGATCGAGAACCCTGCGTTGACCTGCTGCCGGAGTTTTACCTGCGCCACTTGGAAAAGTCCTCTTCTCGCTCTCAACTTTCAGCTTCACCTTGTCGTCTGAGGCTTCACGCTTTGAGCCGGTGCGCGAACTTACAGCCTCTTGTCTCAGGCGATTTCGCACCTGTGGAGCAATGAGTTTGGCGCGGTCCAGCCACGCGCGTTTTATCCTGGACTTTGACTCACTGCTATATCCTGTCGATTCCGCCTTTTTCCAGAGTGCCCTTAAGCTACCCTGAAAAGCCTTATCCCCAAGGAGGATTTTATCGATTTCCGCACGAGCCTCCTTAAGAATCTGCTTACGTTCAAAGCCAGTCAGACCATCCAGCTTATTACCCAGGATAGCGTTCATGTCTGGCTTGATTAGCTCTATCACATCTCCGAGCGCGGACTGGAATTTTTCTTTCGCGTAAGTCTCACGCTCTTGTGCAAGTTGGACTTCTGCGTCTGATGGCTCTGCTGCTTTCGTCTTCTTAGTGATATCAGGTATGTCACCACCATTAGCGAAAACAAAGTTAGCAAGATGCCTAGCAGCAAGCTGAAGGTTCTTATTTCCAACCTTTACTCCATGTGCGCTTGCATGATACAGGAGTTCTTCGATGATAGGATTCGCCAACGCAAGATACGCGTCGGAGTCTATCTCCTTGAGATTATCACTAAAACCCGCAACCATCTTCTTGAGGGCTTTAGGGTTATTCTCATTTAGAGTCGAGAGAAGAACTTTAGCGTCGCCCTTCCCTACTAACGTAGACTCTAGCGTATCGTATTCCTGCGCCTTAGCTACAGCCTCTCTAGCACTGTCAACATCAGCGAAGAGTTCGGCGTAGTGAGGATACTGAAAGAAGGCTGTCTTAAGCTGTGGAAAATCCTTAAACAGCTCAGGATACTTTGCCTTAATAGCCTTAATGGGAGGACGCGCATAAGCAGGAGTCTCCTCCTCTTCTCCCTCTCCAGACTCGATATCCTCTAACTCATCATCTTCGTCAGTATCTCCTTCTCCCTCTTCGCCTTCGCCCTCGTCCTTCTCACCTTCCGTATCTTCCTCAGCTCCAGCTCTATTCTTTCCAGCAGGAGTGCTATCTTTATCCGACTCTTCACTATCTGTCGCGTCTCCTGCTGTTTCATCGGCTGTACCCTCCAAGTCGTTCATGTCCTGTTCAAACTCAGACGAAGCTCCTCCACCTGCGTCATCTTCAGGTGCATAGAGAGGATATTGCATGGACGGAATTGTCATTCGACTGCTCCTTCTCGCTGTGTGTTATCTCCACCCTTATCTGGGGGGTTCTTACTATCCTGTTCCTGCTGTTGCTGTTGCTGTGCCGCTTGTGCGTTAAAGAACTCGTGCATCTTTAGATGGCTCATGATATTCATGTAACCACCAGGGTTGTTGGCTTTAGCGTCGATGCCAACCTCTGACCGAAGCCAAGACTTGCATATCTCAGCTTCTACCATATTATCGTCGACTACGGGGTCAACTGGTATGGACGGCATCAACTGTGGTTGACCATCAGGACCCATCTGTCCGGTCTGCTGTGGTTCAGCCAATATCATCTGAGAGATTTCCCAGAGTTGCTTGTTACGACTATCGTCTCCGGGAATATGCAACTCGCTCAAGCCTATGACAGAAGCGATAAGTCCTGCGTTCTCTGGATGACCAAGGACTGAACCTATCATCGGGTCTTTCATCTGGATAAGGTTCAGGAGGACATCACGCTTCTGAGTCCAGCTAATCGGGAAAGGTTCTGCAATCTCAGGTGCGACCTCTCCTACCTGACCGATAAGCTCGCTCTGTTTAATCCAGACGTTAATGAAGTTGGAGCCTTTCGACTGCACCATCTTCTCGTCTGTCTTCATGTGCTTAACGAAGCTATCCGTCGCCTTCTTCATCACCTGTGCCCACCACTCCTGCAAGATAGTCCAGTTAGTAGATAGGCGCTGTAGAGCAGACGCTTTAGACAATTCGTATTCGCGCGCGGTTCCAGATCCACCTTCCTGAGTACCACCGTAGATAGAAGGATAAGTTCCCTGCACAAACTGTTGGCGGTTATTCATCCTCTCTGCGAACATATCTACTTCTCTCGATAGCGTCGTAGCCTTGACTTCATAGAAACTCTCACCAAGAGAACGACCAGCAGAAGCACTAGCAGGTGAAACCTGTCCAGGACGTATCTCTTGCCTTTGATACGCCGTAAAGTCAAGTGTCTTAGGGTCTGCAAAGAGTTCCGGTAAACCAAACTCGATAGTCTCCAGCGTAAGGTTATCAAGTTCGTTCTCAATATCCTGAAGCGGGACCATCCCTCGACCAATAGGCGGCGCATGAAGAGTCTCAGCGAATGGGTTATCTGCAAGCGTCCAATGGTCGTCTATGGAGTCCTGAACTATCTCTACTATAAGGTTATCGTTGATTCTTACGCAGTAGATACCTTTAGTAAATTGTTCCTTAAGTGACTTGATTGTATCCTGGTCTCTCTGATAAAGATTCAGCGCCCACGGCCTAAACCAGAATCTCTGGACTGTACACATCTCATCAGGAATATCCCCCTTATAGACTGAGGGAATCCTCATGTCGGTGTCGTAACTACCGAGATTGGAAGACTGAATCTTATCAGCAAACTCAGGATAAATCTCTCTGAGAAGTGCTACAGGGAATTCATCCTCAAGACAGATGTAAGGTGTAGATACAAGCTCCTTAACATAAAGAGGAAGCTTTACATTCAGGGGACCGTATATCTCTAGAGTCTCTCTGTTTTTGGGGTTGTCAGTCTCCCCTGTCTGCATCTGGATAGAGCCAGGCTGGTTATCCTGCTCGGGCGGACCCTGATAGCCACAACTCTGGCACATACCCGGCTGAGGTGGTGGAAGTGGTTCTCCCTGTGGAAGTTGCTGAGGAGGAGCCATCTCTGCCCCACATTGGGGACAGTATGAGGACTGGTTTATAACTTCGATATCCTCAAAAACAGGAGTCGTGTAGCTGCCAAATCTAAAGTCGGTCTTGTTCTCGTTATAGCAGGCGACCATCCCACAGTTATACAGGAGATAAAGCGCCTTCATCATAAGGAGCTTCGACCTGTTATGTCTCTGGATTAGTTCGGAGAGCTTACTTCTGGACTTCGCGGCCTGGATGTCCTCGTGGTCGTCAGCATCCAGAGGGAAAAACCTAACAGTAGGAACACCACTAGAAAGAGCACCAATAAGAATCTCTCCATGAGCTTTGTAGATGTTAACTACTTTAGCGTAGATAGATGGGTCGATGTCTGATTGTGGGTCTTCATCTAGTATCTGCTCCGGTGTCTTCCACTGCTGAGAGCCTGCGTCCCACGCCGTATACTGTAAACCTTCCCAATAGTTAAAATGCTTTCTCCACTCCTTCATGTTCAGGTCGCGCGGGCCTTGGTCCTGTAGAAGGTAGTCATCGATAAGGATAGAGAGGATACGTGCTTCCTCTGTCTCATATATCGGCTGTGGAGCTGGTGCTTCTTCTGGTGTCTCCTCCTCAGGCGGCATCATCTGAGACATATCCATAGACGGGTCCTGTCCCTCTGCTGGTGGCAAAGTTCCAGCATCAGGAGGGGGCATCATCATAGAAGGGTCTTGAGGAGGCGGTTGCTGAGGAGGAAACATATGAATCTCTTAATCTGCGCGCTTGCAAAGTATGGTAACACCGGCCGTCGTGCAACGAGCGAAACGAGCGGGAGAACTAACACCAGTAGTATTAGCTCCAGTCATAGCCACCCATGTTACGCCATCCACAGAACCATCAATGGCTACTGTAGACTGGATAAAGGATAGGCGACTTGGAAGACCAACGACTTGATTCTGTAGGATAGTCGTAGGGACTCCTACTGGTATCCCATAGACTGCCACTGCTGCGGCCATTAGTTAGTTCCTTTCCCCTTCTGCTACTTTCTTATCTGCTACCGCTGCATCTGCTGCTTCTTGGTCTGCGATACGCTGTGCCCAATAAGCTGCTCGCTGTTTAGTTTCGTAGTCCTGCCTTATCTTACCCCAGGATGGACGACGAGACTGGACAGGTTCTAAGTTTGTCGGAGCAGTCTGTATAGCCTCCTGCTTAGGAGCAAGCTTATCGTCTACCAGCTTCTCAAGGAGCATCTGACTATGCTCAACCTGCTGCTGTAAGTCGGTGCGCGCATGGATTAGAGCTTCTTCCTGCTTATCTAGGTCGAAGTATAAATCAATAGCCAACACTTGAAGCTGCTTCTTAGTGAGGCTTAAAACGAAGGCGACGTGAGAGGTTCGCGTTGTATCGCCCTTTATGTCGTTGAATTGACTGGGACGCGCGCCTATAGTCTTTATCGTATCCTGCCATCTGTCGATAGAAGGTATTCCAGTCCCCCGTCCGGTCCAAGGCCATAACGATTTGACCCAGTTTATCAATCTTATCCGCCTCGTTTGCCGATAAATTGAAGAAGTCATCGATTGCCTTGATTCCATATCTTCCACCGTCGTAAGCATCATCGCCTATGAACTGCTTAACGTCCTCTGCTCTTATCCCAGGCTTATCTTCTTCGGGATAAACGCAAGCTGGGATAACCTTACGAAATTCAGTGCAGGACTTGCAAATAAGTAATTTCGGTAAGTTCTTCTCTGGCTCTTCCTCTTGGAATAAGGCCATATATTCCTTGTATCTATCTGGACCTTGATTCCTGAGTATCTTAAATGCAGTGTCCTCATCGTAACCTACCAACGGATTATAGCTTAACGGCTTAGGACCCCAACGTAGATATTCGTGCATAAGCTGCTTACCACCAATGCGGTCGTTATCAGCTTTATCCCACGGCATCCCTGTGGCGTCCATTATCTGTTCTGCTATAGAGTGTTCCTCTCCCCGCTTGGCCCAGGCTGATGGGTCTAGTTTAAAAGATTTAATAGCTTCTCGCTCGGACTCGCTGATACGAGCAACGTCTGCTCCCCATACAGCGATATTAGTTTTGGACCAGACCCGCTCTCGATAAAGAATGGCTCGCTTATCGGGAGTAGCCGCAAACCATCCAACCCACACTTTTCCGGGGTGATATCCCCAGTCGCAGGCCATAAGTCTTGGCATCCACTCAGGCGGCTGGAAGTCATCGATAACATGGCAAGCATTGCTAGGCTCGTCGGGGAATTTAACTCCGTAAAAAGGATCTCGCCATTCAGTAAAGACTTGTCCTGCGAAGACCCACCAGTCTCCGTAGATTTTCGCTCGCTGCTCCGCAATAGGTAATAGTCGAAGTCGCTTAAGATATCCAGGGTCCTTGAGCATAAGGTATGGATTATCAGTAAGGAACGCGCGGATAAATATACGATATGTCTCAGAATTTTCGTCATAAAGTAATTTACCCCCGTCTGGTGCTCCTTCTACAAATCTTTGCCTTACCCATAGATGGCCGACGTTTCCTGGATTGCTTGCGCTTCTTACTATAGGCGGAACTCCTTCGATAATACTACGGACACGAGAAGTCAGGAACGTATATCTAAATTCGTTAAAGGATGTCAGCTCGTCAAACGCAATATACTGATACTCGTTAGTATCATGCTGGCGCGCGTCTTTGTCGTTCTCGAGGTAGTTGAAACGTATCTGAGCACCAGACGGAAAAGTAGAAACATGCTTCGTACTATCGTAACTTGCGCCAAACAGATTATAAATTGGTACAGCACGTTTAATCAGCGACGCTTCAAGCTGCGGATAAGACTCGCGAAAGAGAACCCCTTGGAACCCTTGATGCTCGTGGAAACCGTATAGGACGGGGAGCATAAATAAGAGTTCACTTTTCCCTGGTCCTGCCGAACCGCCAAAGAATCCCTCAAACACCTCGAAAGGTATCTGGATAAATTCGTTCTGCTTATCGGTCGGCTTCCATTCTCTAACATACCTGCCACTGTCATCCCTCGTAGTCGTTACGGCCATATGCTAGAGTTAAAATAAAAAGACGACGGCTCAGGTCTAGATAGGAAGGTGTCCTACAAAGACTAGAGCCGTATCGTATTACTTGCGATTAACTGTCGGCTGAACTGGGTGCGTTACTACTGGCGCGGACGGTTTATTAACTACAGGAGGAGCAGGAAGCTGAGACGCTTTAAGCCACCTCTCCTCTAGACGCTTTGCTCTATCGTCGTTGAACTTCTGGAACTCTGCAAAAGTTGCAGGTGGAGGGAGTGCGTCGAAAAGAACCTGATAGATTTCGGCTGAGATAAGGAAGGTGAACAAGCTTTCCTTGGTGTTATCATTCGGGTCCAACGTATAGACCTGAACAATATAATCACCGGAGATAGCCTTCTGCTCACCACGAGTACACGGAACCAGCAGGGGACCAGTTCCGATATAGCTGTGTTTGATTGTCGTGTTATCGCCTACAGCTTTGGAATCGATGTAGACGTTACCACCACTAAAAGGTGACTGCGCTGGCTTTTTGGCTTCTTCGTCTGCGAGTCTCTTAGCTTCCTTTTCGGCTGCGACGAGTTCGTCTTTTTCAGCTTGCTCTTCGGTTCTATCGTCTTTCATCAACTCGGTCATAACACGCTCGCTTTCCAAAATGTTAATCTAGTCTCTCCTTATACGCATGGACGTGCGCAGGACGGTTAGTTGTCAGTAAGTGGGTAGCTTACTTATCTACTTAGAACCAAGCTTAAGCTTATGTGAGTCTGTCTTCCTAGTGGGGGTGCGCGTCGAACCTATCTTGCCGCCCTTCTCTCCTTTTTTCGCAGGATTAAAGTTAGCTTTGATGGAGTTCATAAAAGCACTCGCCATCCTATCTCCTCTTATGCTTAGAACCGAAAGTTAACTTTTTGGGTTTAGACTTTTTAGAGTGCTTACCAGATAGAGCAACGTAAGCACCATCATCGTTAACGCTACTCTTGAATTTCTGCAACGTCGATTTTGGTCTGCTTACGCTTACTCTTCTGATAGGCATTTCTAATCCAAGGGAATAACTCTAATACAGATAGCGCGCGGCCCCTTATCTCCATTGATGGCTATGAAGGACACTCTATCCTGTATCTCAAGCTCCCTGAAATTCTTTGTTGTCTTTTCCATACCGGACCAATGAAAGAAATGGTCCTGGCCGTCATCACCAGCAATAAAGCCAAATCCCCTATCCTGCTTTATCTTGCGGATGGAACCTTCCTGTCTAGCCGCTTCGACCTTCTTAAGGAGAGACGGACGCGCGCCCTCTGGTTTACGATAAACCGGCTCGTCGAATCCCTCATCAAGCCTAGCGAGTCCAGATAGTCTGGGCATAAGATATCTACCTACCTTTAAAGTCCTCCGTCCGGGATAATGAGTGGCGAGGTGACGTGGACGGTCGTATACTCGCTCACTTGTTTCATCTCAGGTCTAAAGATGTGGAAATGGATAGACTCAGGCTTGGAGGTTTCCTTTGTCACCTTATCCATTACGGTCGCCATATCCTTAGCTATTCCGCTTATCGCGCTTGCCTTACAGCCATCTATCTTGTCGTCTGTAAGTGACTTTAGAGCAGAAGCGAGCTTCTTAGACGCCAACTCTGCCAACTGTTCTTTTACAGACCTCATCCGCTTCATTCTATCTGGATTGGTCGGCACTGGAGGACGATTGACTCCTCTATCCGCGCTAGAAGATATCCCCTCCTTGTATGCCGAAGCCTGTCCCTCAGATAAACCGAACAGGGGACCCGCTGAACCAGAACCAATGATATGACTCACCGTCCCGATAGCAACCTGGACGTTCGTCTGTCCCCTCAGTCCTTTCTCTCGCTGCCTAATCTTATAGGGGTCATTAGCAGCGTCGAGCATATTATCTATCTCGTTCTGAGGAGGCGCGTCCTTATCTTCTTCCTTCTCAATTACCTCGTCAGAATCCTCAGAGAAAGACTCCGAGAAGATATTACGAGGATTACTGAGTCTACGCTGCGCTTCTTCTTCAGTTATAAACATATAGCCCGCCAAGTAGAATTGTACACCCTTTTGCCCAGGATGTCAAGTTTTTTCTAAGATAAGCGAAATTGTTAGCATTTTTAATTGTTATCTCCGCGAACACTTAATATCCCCGTCTGAGCGCGCGTAGTCCTTCCTACTTGACATCTAATAAGCTTCGTGATAGACTTAAGAAATGAAACCTGATTTCGTCCTGCCGGTTAAGATAATAACGGAGTGCGGTATCTATGGCTGGTATAAAAACTCTAGGTACCTGTATATAGGCCAAAGCATCAACATAATAAGGAGGCTCAAAACTCACCAGACCGTACACTTCTTGAACCTTAATGACGAGATACACGTATGGTATTGTAGTCCATCCGAGCTTAATAAACTAGAAGGACAACTCATACGTCACTTTATGCCAGAACTAAATAAAAAGATACCTAAGGAGGAAGTGGCTTACATGGGACCCAAATATAACAGCTTTAAGGAAAATAACAGCTTTAAGGAAAGGAGCGCGGATAAGTATGGAGAGTTATTTCCACCTAAGATAATAAGACGTAGGAATACCTTGTGGTGATTTTGTACGTGCTATAGACATTATACCCCTGGGGAGTTATGGGACCCTTTTTGTAGGATAGGAGGGGGAGGGCTACATTATTGTAGGAGCATCCACGTATCTACATGCGCGTATACAACTTCAAAAGAACTCAACCATAACTCAGGTCGCTTATGATAGTAACCATGTATACTATAGCCATGTATATCATATCCTTTGTACTCCAACTATCTACTTTGAATAGCAAGCATATCTCGAAACAAAAAAAGAGGGGACGCTATATAGGCATCCCCTTTGAGTCGCAACTATCTTACTTCTTAGCTTTAGCGGCCTTAACTGTGACCGAGCCAGATACCGTGATACCAGCAGTTGAGAGCACTTCCGCAACGCGCGCGCACGTTTTGCACTTGTTCTCAATTAGAAGAGAAAGGCCGGTGAAGATAACTTCCGACACCGACATTTTGTGTTCGTCGGCATAAGCAGTGAGACGTGCCCAGTCGTCGGGATTCTGCACGTAGACGCCTTTAGTGGTGGGCTTCTTATCGCCGACTCCGCCATGACCGTAGCGTGCAATCGTAGCGTTCACCTGAGTTGCTCTTACGTTCTCACTCATATCAAACACTCCATCTATCAACTAACCGTTAACCAACTGACTACCCATACAGAATACCACTATCTAACTAAAAGGAACTCGAGGATAAAAAATAAATATTTAACACAAGTATACTGTTTTATCCTTGACATTTCAGTTATCTATAACTATATGGTGGATGAGTTCATATGGATGGGTCCACGGTTATCTATAACTATAATGAGAGCGAGGATAAGAATAACAGTTATATCTAGCTATAATGGCTCAAGTCGCTTATGTCAGCACTATAGTTGTATATGTCTATAATGTAAGGGGCAATAAAAAAGGGAGGCTATTAACCTCCCTGATTTATCTAGTCGTTGGAAACGTGCAGCGTCTTCGTTTCCTTAACCGGAATCACCTTCTCGGCACCTTCCAAGTCGTAGAAGGTGATTATGATCGAGTGCAGGTTCTGTTGGAGCTTGCGGACCTTCTGGAACTGCTGTGGCGGAGTCTTGTGGAACGTGATATCTACTACCATGTTACCTCTCTGTAATGAGCTTAGTTAAGGCTAGGCAATTCCGGTATCTGTGGGGATAGCCTTTTTGGAAGTCTCAGATAAGCTAGGCTGCTGTGACATTGCACGGGTCAGATGATATGGCACTAGTAACCATATACATTGATACATCGGAGAGGTGCATAGGCTTCTTATCTGGAGGCCAGAAGTTAAAGACTAGGACAGATAACAGGTATGCCTGCGTATCCGTAAACCTAGCCTTAACTAAGCTCACTACGTTATTCAGTTGTCAACTAACCAACTACGACTTACTTAATAAGATTACCACAGTCAAGGCTCGGTGCAACAATTTATTTGCATGTATTTAACGCATCCATATACGATTTATTATTATAGGAGTATACAACTATAATGCGCCTTATAGACGTATACAACTAGTATGACCCCTCGAGCCTGAAGACAATGGTTATCTATAACTATAGTGCGCGTATGGATGGGTACACAGTTATATATAACTAAAACCACTCAAGTCGCTTATGTATAGCTATAAGGCGCGCTCTAGTTATGTATAACCATATCTCCTCGAGTCGCTCATGTTATAGTTACATCACACTATAGCGCGCTCCAGGCATCCTTATAGTTGTATAGCACTAGCATGGGGATTATAGTTGTATCGAGCTATAAGGCGGGAAGCTTCTCATGTTAGTTGTATAGCACTATAACATGGAGGCGGCACATAACAGTTGTATATGGCTATCAGGATGATAGTTGTATATGCCTATAAGGTGGGTGAGATAAAAAAAGGGAGGGGATATGGAGTCCCCTTCCCTTATAGTTGTATCGAGCTATCTACTCGCCAGTCTCAGCAGGAATCTCGAGGCCAATCTTCTCGCGTTGCGCGATAATCATGGCGCGTGCCTCTTCAGCCGATGGGAAGATACCCATCTTCATGGCCTGAGCAACCTGCTTGTCAATCTCCTTATCCACGCCGCCCAACGAGTTGGTCAGCATAGTGCGGATGGGCTGCATTATGGTCAGAGAGAAACCATAATTGAAGTAGTCGCAAGCTCCATCCTTGGCGTCATTCTCTGCACGGAGCTTATCGTTGCCGGTGAGCGTATCGAAGTTGTCAGGCTTCTTAGTAGCAGCCTTCATCTTCTGGCGCGACAGGGCCGTCATGCCCGGACCTTCTACAGCGCGGTAGATGATATAGGGCCACAACTCTTCCTGACCCGTGCCGCTCTTATCCTTCGACACTTTCACGTTACGGGTTTCGGCAACGACATGGCCTTTCTCCATTGCCATACGGATGCCTTCGCGGTCAGCGTCTGAATAAAACTTCTTCAGTGCTGGCGGGCACGTTTCGGGCTTCAGTAAGTCTACTGCTACCCTCACGCGTTCGGTCGTTACGTTTGCCTCATCAGGCATATCTAACGCTCACTTCTTATCTGCGTTACGCCGTTCCAAGAACCACTCTCAAAACGTGATACCAGTATGAGGCCAGCATTATCGTATGTCAACTACAAAATGCATCTACCCGCAACTTTTTTTCTTCGCCTTCCCTTCGCCCTAGCCAGATAAACTGAATGGGCATTCATTTTATGCATATACAACTATAAGGTTAAGACCTACTCCTTATATACATATACAACTATAACGTGCTAGCTCGATACAACTATAACGTCGCGCTCGACCTGGCCCCCACATCGGTTATAGATAACTAAAAGCCCACCACGGTTATAGATAACTAAAACTCTGGTTATCCGTAACTATAAGAAGTAAATGAACGCTCATTAACTTTATCTGGCTCCTCTCACCTCAAGCGCGCTCCTATCCAAGATAATGGAGTCTGGATAAAGTTACTCTTAATAAGATTGCCTCAAGTCGCTTATGTTCTGTTTCTATCCTAATCCACAATCTTATCTAGTGTCCACTTTATAGGTCACTCGTTCCTTATCTGTATAGGGGTTTCTAACCTTGCGCTAGGATGCCTTTATTTGGCCCATATCTGCCCTATACACGCATCAAATCGTTAAGCCATACCTAACCCTATACTTGCTGCCCGAGCGCGTCCTGGGGGTTAACTGTTCGCCTAACGAACACTTATAACTAGTCTTGGAGCTTTTTTATTATTGGATATTCGTTTTCCATTCGCCCCGGCAATATGTGAGCCGTCTTTTTTATTATACCAGGATTAGCAAATGATAGGGTTTTAATAGGGTTTTATTAATGATAAAAACCCGTAACCTATTGATTCTAAAGGAGATAGCGGTCTAGGGTACTCTATAATATTTTGAAACCCTCCCGGTTAACGCTTAGAAAACATCCCTTACTCTCTTTTTCTAGTCTTGACTCTTTTCCTCTGTCTCTTCTATTTATATATATAAAAATGTATAAGATAAGACCAAAAGATACCAGAGGGTAGTTTTCTGAGAGGCTCGCGGGCCGAGTTCAATTTATTATGGTAGAGGGTCAATATCTAAATCCTTTAGAATCAGTAGTTTACAGGGATTCTCTACTAATATTCTGATAATCCTGTAACAATTCTGGGATATTATAAAATCGGGTATAGTTCTTGTGGGGCGAAGGAATAACGAATCAAGACTAGCCTATTGACAAATTATTAAAAGCATGATAGACTGAACAATGGCCTTTCCTTTACTTAAGGCTGGAGATTAAGACTGTATGACTAAGCGCCGTCCCTGGTCACGTAAGAGACTAGAAGCAGCTACACAAGAAGAAGAGAAACGAGATATGGAAGCTCAACTTGAGGAGGGCTTTAATCAGGAAGCGCGTCGGCTTAAGGAAGAACGCAACATAACTCTTTATCGAGCGCGTCTGTTGGCTGTCGAATTGCTTATGGCCGAACCTGAGATTAAGGCTGAACATAAGGAGTGGCTCGAACATAAACTGAAAATGATAGAGTTTGACCATAACAATAAGAACGAGCCTAAAGGCGATACTGTAGACCAGCTCCTATCTAGCTTATATCCTATCAAGGAGGATTGATGCCAAGAGTCTTTATGTACGATGAACCAAGTGGTAGAAAGACTATTACAGCTACCAAAATCATAGAGGACAATTATCAGCGGTGGTGTGAGAAGATGAGGAAGAAAGGACTAGAAGCTCAGATATCAGAAGAGAACTGCATACAAGACTTCTGTGTCGATAATTGGGCCGTAGAGATAACTGCTGGTGGACGAAACTCCAGATAGATGATATACTAGGAGTATGAGAGATAAGGACATATCTTGTGAGGCCTGTGGCTTTGCTTTCCGTTATCACCATCGTAAGCGACTGCATAGTCATCATATTCGTCCTAAAGGGCATGGTGGAGACGACACAGAAGCTAACAAGATATTACTATGTCCGAACTGCCATTCTATTGCTCATATTCTGTTATCTATGGCTCTTTATTCCGCAGGGACTATAGACATTTACGACCTATATGAGCGCGGCTGGCTTATACACCAGATATCTAGATACCATAGAGATAAGCCTATGCAGCTAATAAGACGCGCGCTTAAGGTATTCCTCTATAACATACAAATAGTCCTAAGAATACCGTTTTAAGTGTTCGGCAGACGAACAGTTATAGATAACCATCATTTGCTGTCTGCGCTCGAGCCCTAATCGTTACATCAAGCTATAATGAGAGGCTCCAGGACTCCTTTTAGTTGTATATGCCTATAAGGTTTGAACTCAAGCATACCTTATAGTTGTATATGGTTATAGCGTCAAGAAATTGACATAAGGCGTCAATTCTCTGTCGTTGACTTTCGTATATGGTAAGCGTAAAATAATGGATGGGCGATAGCCTAGCTTGTTAGGGGATTGCTCAAGACTGAAAGGGGGAAACGAGATAAGATGAAATACCAAGGACTGAGAGAACTCCGAAAGATTACAGCATGGAAAGATGGCTGTGTCTGGAAGACTGCTCCGGCTGGTTATGCGTGGGTCGATATCGACTATAAAGGCGAACACGCACCAGACAACATCCTTATCTGCACTCCATCGACTAGCATAAGCCGTGAGCTTAGCGTTAATAAGACGATGCGAAAGGCAGACGACAGCGTAGCCCAGATAGTTCCTGTTACACTGGCCGAACTTGGATACGGTAGCAGGCCAAAGAGCTAGCAGACAGAGAGGATAAGAGGATGGAACACAAAAACGGTAACGATAGCGACTTCTTCCCCGACGACGATTTCGATAAGATGCTAGAGGAGAAGACAAGAGGATGGGACAAGGACTTATCGACGACAGAGATACTCGACTCGCAGAAGATAGTTCCGCAGGTCAGCGACCAGAAGATAGAGCGCGTCGGGAAGGAACCGATATCTGCCGAAAGTGTGGTGGAGACCTCGAACGAACCTACGTCTTCAACCGAGACTCACGAGGACGGCAATCCAAACCAGTCATTGTCTGTTCCAAGTGCGGACGCAGAAGCTAGACCTGGAATCGACCCTACACCAATCCACGCTTCTCCGATAACAACTGAAGAGGTCTCAGAACTCCTCTCAGACCCCGCCTACTCACGCGACATCATCGAAGGCAAGATAAAGAGGACAGCTATCCGCGGGATGGCAACAGGTCCATGGGCTAACCAGCACGTAGTCGAAGAGACGGTTAGCGAAGACCAGCTCCTCGACAAGCTGGGACATACAAAGCTCGCAGAGTTCTGGCGCGAAATAACTCGTGAGGCGCGCGAAAACTGCAAGGCCGACCCCGATAAGCTTCTGGCCCATATCGAGAAGATGCAGGACGCAGCGTTCTGGAAAGAGTGGGAACTGAAGGCTTATCAGGCCGAACTCAACTTGGTCATCATGAATGGCAATGAGACTGAGCGGAAGAAGGCAGAGATTGCCCTGTCCCGTATCTGGAAAGACCATAACTCCAGAGTCCAGCCCGACGGTTCACGGAAAAAGGCCAAAGCTTCTGGTGTAGCGGGCGAAGATAAGCCTAAGAAAGTCAAGGCTCTCGCTGCTGCTATTAAGACTGGCATCGACATGCTCCACGGCCTTAACTTTGGCTATGACCAGCTTATCGAGCGTTATAAAGTTACGAATAAGCTGGACGAAGCGACTCTCAACTACATTAACGAGAAGTACGGTCGCGGAGAATCGAACTAGACTATGGCATCAACAATCTTAGTCCGCAAGTGCATTAACTGCGGCAAAACCGTCAAGGAAATCTCCAGATATACCAACGAAGGTTATATCTACATCACGAACGAATGTGGACACGAACTTATCCTCGAAGCCAAAGCAGAGGCAGAGGATGTGGCTATCGTGTCCAAGGATGGTCGTGAGCCTTTCAAATATCAGTGGGATACGACCTACTTCATGGAGAAGGCGGACTGCAACGGTCTTATCCTTCACGAGCAGGGACTAGGCAAGACCATCATCGCGTGTATGCTTATCCTTCGTAACAAGAAGGACCTGCTTCCAGCGTTGGTTGTTTGCCCGTCAGGACTCAGACCACAGTGGGCATCAGAGATTGTTCGTTGGACTGGCATCATGCCACAGATTATTACGTCCAGCAACGATAAGCCGATGTTCGAAGTTTTCCCAATCGTTCTGGTCAGCGTCGATACTCTTAGACTTCTCAGGCCAGACGTTGGTGGAGTCGAGGAGGAATGGGATTGGGATAGCAACCAGCCTGTTAAGGTGACGAAGAAGCCACTGTGGGACGATAAGCTTATTGGCAAGTTTAAGTTTATCTGCGTAGACGAGTCCCACAAGATTAAGAATACGGCTTCTGCCAGGACTCGAGCACTCCGTAAGATAGCCGAACTCGCTAACGGCGGGAAGAAGGCGCGCGTCATCTGCATGTCAGGGACGAATATCGAGAAGCACGCTGGAGAGTTCTTTGTTACTCTCAACATCGTGCGACCTGAACTCTTCCCAGTTGAGGCACAGTTTAAGCTGCGTCACTGTGAGGTCTCTCCGGAGTCAGGTAAGATTGGCGGCCTTAAGAATCCACAAGCGTTTAAGGCTCTGACTGAAGACTTCATCATCCGGTATAAGCGCGCGGATGTGCTGCCGGACCTGCCTAAGGTCTTCAGGACGTTCCAGTTAGCAGAGATGGAAGATAACGACTTCCTCAAAGAATACATCGCAGTAGTCAAAGAGTTCCAGGACTACATGGATGATATCAAGAAGCTGAAGAACACGACAGATATTCTTGGTTATCTCTCGAGGATGCGCCATATCACGGGAGTCGCGAAGGTCAATGCGGCCAACGACTTCATCGAAGACTTCCTGCTGAGCACTGAGAACGACGAGAAACTCGTAGTCTTCCTGCACCATAAGAAGGCTGCGGTCCATCTGCTCGAGAAGCTCTCCAAGACGATGGCAGAGGGAGCGTATAATCCTCCTCTCTACTACAGCGCAGAACTCGACGTGAACGCTCGCGATGAGATGGTCGAGGAGTTTAAGAAGCCGGGGAATCGTATTATGATTGCCTCGACTGGAGCAGCAGGAACGGGTCTTAACCTGCAATTCTGCTCACACTGCCTCATCATGGAACGTCAGTGGAATCCGTCTACAGAAGAGCAGGCGGAAGGACGTTTCCCCAGGCCAGGGTCTACAGCGAGCAAGGTTATGGCGACATACCTTATTGCTGCTGGAACCATCGACGACTTCCTGACTCAGATTGTCGAAGAGAAGCGCAAGAACATGGCGAACACTCTGGACTACGAGGAAGGCAAGTGGGATGAGGCGAGTCTTATGAAGCAGCTCGCAGATGTTCTCGCGTCGAAGGGACTGAATCGCTGGAGGTTAGGTAGTAAGCGGTAGGAGTCATAGCTAGACTGGACTAGGGGAGGACTGCAACTCCCCTTTTGCCAGTGGAGAGGAGCTTTTATGGAACCAATCATGGTCAAGCAGGTCGCGACGTATAACCTGGAAGTTAAGCCTGAGCAGGAATACGTCAGTCTAGTGGAAGTTAGGGAAGAGGGCGGAGACGAATACGAAGGCTACTCTGTCAGCATTACTTATGAGGCGCTTCCTAGACTTATCGCCGCACTCGAAGCTGTCAACTCGAGATAAGCCATGATACGGGGCGAGCATCCAGAGGACTTTGGTTTAGGGGAGGTCCTTCAAGTAACCTATCGTAAGCATCCTATTTTTAGGAAACAAGATAGGCAGTTGATAAAGGTAGGTCCAGGACGTATACCTACGATAGATGAACTTGACTATACTAACTATGATGCTCGCCTCGACTTTCTACATCAAGCAAGCATAGGTCAAGCAGTCTATAGGGGTCCAGAATGTGAGACCTTTATAGATAACGAAGTCAAGCTATATGACTACCCTGAGTATAAACCGGGATATATAGATGAACAGCTCGTAGAGCGCAATCGTAAGTATAGACTTAAAAAGGGGATAATACCTAGAGTTCCAAAGCCTAAAGGATATCAGCCTAGACTAGTAGGTAGACAAAACATTAAACGTCTAATTAAGATGGGATTGGTCCCAGATGAAGAGTCTGCTATAGCTTTCCTAGAGGAGATGAAGAAAAAATATGCCACAAAAGAAGTCTGAGCTGGACGTCTTTCCTTTCTTCTCCTTTTCTCAACTCAAGTCCTGGGAGAAGGTCAAACGACTCGTCGGCGCGCGTATCATCATCGTCTCTGGCCACTGCAACAAGTGCCATAAGCGAGTGGAGAACATCATCACGGTCGTAGGCTTAAGGGATGCGCGCTCAGACTTCGAGTCGTTCTTTTATAGCTTGTCCGCAGACTGTGACCGACCGATAGGAAAGGTGGAATAGTGGGTGGAAAGACCTCGAACATAACGTCGGGCCTCATGAAGACTAAGAAGACTATGCTCGTAGGCAATGTCTCTAAGTCTATGGAGAAAGAGATAAAGCGTCGCCTTAAAGAGAAGAAGGAGAAGAAGGGCTAAAGATATGCCCATCTACAAGTACGACGATACACGAGAGATAAAGTATTACTCTCGCTTCAAGACTCATATGGTCCCTGTAAACAAGTTCGAGAACGCAGACTTAGGTGAAGGCAAGGACTATGAGGATGGCGTGGCTTGTACTCCATGCTATATCGCTCTGCCCTATCCACTCAAGGATGCTATGGTCAACGAGCGTCAGGTGTATGCGACTCTCACAGACATTAGCTTCCCTGAGTATGACATTTACTAGGACTCACCGCTTGACTTTTGCATAAAGCTGTGTTAGACTTAACAATGGGGATTCCGTTTGCTGGAATCCAAGTTAAGATAAAGGAGGCTGTATCGCACGAGATTCGGGTAAGACTGTTAACTGCTAACTTTAACGGAGAACTCTATGCTGCAACAGAAAGCCCGTCCCTCTGCCCTTGCTATTGTAAGACCTTGCAACAAGACTCCATACCCCACGGAGGAACGTGCAAGGGAAGTGCTGTACTTCATGACGCTCAAGGGTATCAACACTAACAGGCTCAGAGTTGTCCACTGTCAGACAGGTCGTCACTTCCACATTGAGTATACGAACCGATGACTGATGACGCTGATAAGAAACAACACAACCCAGACGTCAACAAGTTCGAGGAGCGCGACGCGACGACTGAAGAACTCATGGCTATCCTTGCGTCGAAGATACAGGATACGCTGCCGGTCAATATGCGGTTTGCCCTGTTTCTCTTTCAGGAAGTCGATGAGACGCAGGACGTTAATGTGTTCTACTGCGCGAGCGCGACGACTGCACAACTTCTACCCCTCATAGAAGTTTGGATGAAACGTCAGGTTAACTAGGATTCGAGATGCCGTCCAAGAGAAAGCCAAAGACTATAGCGCCACGCCTGCTCTCAGGTGATAAGCGCGAGACAATAGGACACGGTCTGCCTCCGCATATAAAGGACGGCATACGGGATATAGCGCGCAAGGAAAACAAGAGCGTATCCTGGGTGCTCGAAACCATTATCATCGAGTATTTTGGTTTTTCCAAGCCGAAATATGTCGAGCGAAAGGTGGACAATGAAGCTCAAGTTAAGCCGCAAGCAAGAATTATCACTCATCGATTTAGGTCTCGCCGCGCTTCTTGACAAGGCTCTGTCTAATGGTAACGGAGTCTCTCTGCTTAAAGAGAAGCATCCAGCGCCAAAGAAGAACAAGTGGTCGGAAGCACAGCGTCGTAAGTTCAAGGCCACGATGAAGAAAGTCTGGAAACAGAAACGTGCAGCAAGAGATAAAGCGGATGCCTAGATACATCTGCAACCACTGCCTCTATATCGTCTACAAACCACTGGCGAAGTGCCCGGAGTGTGGACGATATGAGATGCTCGAGGAAGCACCAGAGGAGAAGAAGTGACGTTTGAAATCCCCGATATAGATATAGACAACTCGACTATCGAGGAACTCAAGGCGCACTCTCTTCTGGTGGCGGGTATCGATAACAAGATTCGGACCCACCACATCAGCGTCCTCGTTCGGATAATTGCGCTTGCAAACGAGAAACACGAAGCCGCTTATGTGTTCGTTCCTGATAGACCTACGCGCGTAACATCTCCGCGTAAGGTTTATGGTCGCGTAGCACAACCAACTAAGAAGATAGTTCTAGACTCTCTCGACGACGAATATAACCTCGACGACTTTAAGTAGATATAGAATAAGGAGGTAATTAACTTGTCAGACCGGCTGATAGTCCGCGTAGATGCGACGGTCCTCAATACAATGGACTCCTGTCCTGAGAAGTGGAGGCTACAGTTTTATGAGAACTGGCAACCACAGAAAAAGGCCATTGCCTTGGAGCGTGGTATCCTCATGCACCAGATGCTTGAGCATTATCACGTCGAGAGGATGAAGGGACGTAACAAGCCAGCGGATATGCCTCTGCTTATTGAGGAATGTCTGATGGTTGGTCGTATCTTCGCCAGTAATTCAGCTAATATCGATAGCTCAGAGTTCCAAGAAGATATGCGTGTCTTCAAGGAATACTTCCAGCGGTGGCAATATGACAGCTGGGAAATACTAGCGGTAGAAAAGCCGTTCTCTGTTCCACTCTATGAAAGTCCAAAGCTCCTTATCCTGTATGAGGGCATCGTGGACTTGATAGCGAGAGACCCTACGATGGGGTTAATCATTGTGGACAACAAGACGGAATCACGCAAATCCGAACCGTTCATCTTGTCCAATCAGTTCGAAGGTTATCAGTGGGCCAGCCCTAAGTTGTCTCGCAAGATAAACCCTGACCAGCTTCAGCTTCCTCTGATTGTCAATAAGATAGGCTATCAGCAGAACGCGAAGATGGAGTCTGAAGGAGAGTGGGACGGACTACGCCAGAAGAAAGTCGATACGCGCTTCCGTAGGCTAGTAATGCAGTCTAATCCTGATGCCCTTGCTGAGTGGAGAGAAGACGCCATAAGATTAGTCATTGACTCTATAGGCTGGGCCAAGGACATCGAAGCTGGGAAGCGCGTAAGGAAGAATCGTACGTCCTGTGATAAGTATGCAGGATGTATGTATCAGATGGTATGCAAGGAACCTGTAGAAGTCCGCGAGCATAAGCTTACGGTTAACTTCTTTAAGGACAAACCTTGGGACGTATTCGAGCGAGACGCAGTAGTAGAGAGAAACCCGGCTATCCATGACGAAGCTTCCACCTTCTAAGAACCATGTCTGTTAGTCGATTACATCCTGATATCCACCAGCGGTTACGGGATAAGACTGTTCGTACAGATGATGGACACTGGTTGTTTACTGGTGGGAAACGAGTCTCTGGTCATGGTGCAATCTGGTTCGAGGGTAGAGTTGTATCGGTAAGTAGAGTAGCGGCTCATCTCTATCTTGGCCTAGACCTAACGAGCGATTTGTGTGCTCTCCATAAGACAACCTGTCCACACAAGAACTGCTGGAATCCAGAGTGTCTGTATGTTGGAACCAAAAAGGACAATACACAAGACATGATAACAGTAGGTGTCTTTAAGGGATGGGGAAATGACTAAGCTGCCCCCTGCAAAAAATCATACACATCAGTATGAGAAAATCAAGTGGGGCAAGAATGGCACAGTCATCTGGAAGTGTAGTCTACCAGGCTGTTCGCACTATCTGCACGTTGAGTTTATTCTTGGTAAGGTCTGTCTTTGCTTTAAGTGTGGAGCGGAGTTTACCATGACAGCCCCCAAACTCTTACGACAGAAGCCTAAGTGCGATTCTTGTCAACACTCATCAGGCCAAGGACCTAAGAAAGGCGATAAGCGCCCGATTAAGAAACCGTCCATTCCGGATTTGAGCAGCGTTAATATCGACGACTTGCTCGAGAATCTCTAGGAGAATGGAATGTCCTACAAGTTCGTGTGTTATCCGACTCCACTTGACGCGCTCGTAGTCTTATCTTCTGACGATGGTTTTCGTGGTCAGGGGACTAGCTATGTGGACGAAAACGGACGGCCCGGTCAGCTTATAACAGTGGCCTCTACTGTCCCTACTGGTCACGGTGCTACTCTCGAAGTTAGTGCTGATGGCTATGAGAGCTTGAGACTACGTGGTTTTCTGATGGTAGATGAGGAGACAGCTAGACTTCAGGTGGATGATTTTATCCTTACTCAAGTAGCTGTCACTCCGCTTCCACCAGACCCAGGACAACCTCCATCAACTGGACCGAATCCCAACGCGAATCCTATGGACATCATCATGGGTGTCTATAATCAGGGTGCGAACTTGGCGACTCATACAGGATGTGGATTGTTTGCTGAGGACTGCTGCAAAGCACTTCACGAACAGATGCATCCAGCATGGGGACATATCAAGAAGAATCCTGGACAGAATCAGTTTAATAGTCATGCAGTCGATGCTATTATGCTGATGGTTCCGTCTGGTGGAACTGTTCCTGGTATCTACGACATCATTAGAGATAGCGTGAGTCCAAATGCTACACCTGTTTTTAACTATGTCGAGCCGCCTAACCCCGAACTCTGGTTCTATCCGCCTGCTCCGCTCGATTCAAGGGGCGTAGACCCAGACAGAACGAGAACCGCTGGAGCTTACGACGATACGTTCGGTCAGCGGTGAGTCGCTTATGTCCTCAGTGCTTACGTTCATCCTACGCACCATACCGCGATGGATAAGTGACTGGCGATATAACAGAGGTATGGATATGAAGTTGGCTGCTAGATTTAGAAAGGAGTAGCTTGCCGAACCTTAACACGAAAAAGATAGGCGGTCTGTTTAGAGGACTCTTCGTCGGAGACCCTGGGACTGGTAAGACTATCGCTGCTGGTAGTTTCCCCGGTCCTATGAAGATTTACGACTTCGACGACAGAGTGGACCCGCTCCTATCTTTCTATCCGCTTCGTAACGACATCGAGTACGTGACAGTGGTGTCTCAGGATTCGGAGAGGAAGGACTGCATAAACTTCATGGAGTTCTGTAAGGAGTTTATGGACTTGCAGGATAGATGTCCATATGAGACTGTCATCATCGACAGCATCACACAGATGTCTAACTGCTGCGTGCTGTATTCCCTGTTCATTAATGGGGAGTTCAATCTTAAGAAGGGTAAGCTTCCTCGGCCACAGTTTGAAGAGTATAAGGCTGAGACTGCTACAACTCTTAGGATTCTTGAGGTGGTTAAGTCTCTACCCGCCCACTTCATTGCAACGGCACATCCTATCAGCAAGCTTGAGGTCACAGTTCCAGGAGACCTTGAATCGCTGAGACCTATACTCTCGCTAACTGGGTATGGAACCAAGACACCAAGCATGATTCCAATCGGGTTCAACGAGATGTATCATTTCTACAACCAAACAGTGAATCAGCCGGGACAAGCGCCGAAGCGTTTTATCTCGACTGTTGCTACTGGGGAGATGCCGTCTAAGACTGCGCTTCCCCTTCCACCTACTATCGAGCTTACTAACAAGAAGCTTTACAATGTGATTCAGGCTTATCTTGCTGAGCATAACGTAAAGCTGGAGACAGCACGAGCTAAGGCATCCGTGCAGAAAGCTGAGGTGCAAACCACATAGAGAAGTCGAGGTAACTGTAGCGGACCAAAACAAAGTCCAATACAACACAACAACACGACAGTAAACAAGAGAACAAGACAATGCCAAGACTGAGCATCTCTCCCGACGACTTCAAGCGCGCCAAGCTGGTCAAGCCCGGCTGGTATCCGACTCTCATCAAGGACGTGCAGGAAGAACTGTCGTCCAAGAAGGACAGCATGAACATTGTGCTGGACCTCGAGAACGCAGACCGTGACACCGACTTCTTTGGTGTTCCCTGCAAGCACTGGCTCAGCGAGAAGGGTGTTTCCTTCCCTGGTGGTGCTGCTGCTCTGGCCAAGGCGTTCAACCCCACGCTCGACGAGAGCAAGCTCGCAGATATCGAGTTCGGGGACATGCGTGGACGCTACATCTACGCGAAGTGGTCGCAGAACCGTGGCAAGGACGGTACGGACCCACCGCGTAACATCATCGAGGACTGGGCGGCTCTCCCCAAGAAGTACGCGGACCTCGCGACGACCGTGGTGGACGCTGCTTCTGAGGTTGGTGGCTTCGAGAAGGTTTAGTTGTTCTGCCTCACGCGTCCCTTACATCCAAGATAAGGGCACTAGAAATGTGAGGTAGACACAAGAGTGGGGCGCGCATACTTAGGCATAAACGCGCACGTTGTTATAGAAAGGACCGTCCAGTGAGAGATTTGAGATTCGCAGCAGACGACCAGGACCCAACTGTCCCCGCGCTTCCTGAAGAGATTGTCGAGCGCCCTGTCTTCACCGATGTGGATGAGGAAGAGGACGACGATGATACCGATGACGACGATGACGACGACGAGGAAGACGAGGAAGAAGAAGCCGAAGCAGAGTAGTTAGCTCTAGAGGCTGGCTTTCTATAAAAGGAGAGTCAGCCTCTTTCTCTATCCAAGGGACTTTATGTCTATTCCAGACGAAAGATATCAAGTTAGGAACGAGGAGATAGAGCGCGCGCTGAGAACTCTAGCTGCTCTTATCGATGAGTGGTCTCCAGAAGATTGGGCGTGGGGAGTCTTTCTTGTTCCTTTTGGTAAGAATGAAGCAGCACCTAAGGGAGCAGGAGCAGTCTTTTGGATATCTAACGCAGACCGTGAAGGTATGCTCGATGCTGTCCAGGGTTGGATAGACGACAACAAAAGGCGTAAGGGTCAGAAATGAAAGTAAACATCTCAGAGCTAGCTATACCGGAAGTCAACCTGGACGAAGAGCAACAAGAGACTATCAAGAACTTAGCGGATTCGATGCGTGAGATAGGGCTTTCTCATCCTATTATCATCCGTAAGTGTTCGCCAGACGAACAATTAAAAGGCGCACTCTATGTTCCCGTCGCAGGTGAGCGTAGGATAAGGGCCGCTGTATCTCTTGGTTGGATTGATATTGAGGCAGACCTTAGAGAAGTAAATGAGCATGACGGAAAAATCATCAGGCTCCATGAAAATCTACGTCGTCACAACCTCCCTTGGCACGAGCAAGTCAGTCTTGTTGCGGAGTTGCACGCCCTACGGCAAAATACGCATGGAAAACCAGACCAAGGCAGACCGTGGGATGGCAAGAAGGGATGGAGTCTACGTGATACAGCTGAAGAGTTGAACGTAGGCTTAGGTAATCTCAGTGAAGACCTCCTGCTTGCGCGTGCCTTAGAGACTGACCCTAATCTAGGTAAGGTAAAGGACAAGCGAACTGCTATCCGTCTAGCTAGAATCGCAGTCACAAGAGAACAAAACTATATCTTCGCTCAAGCTCCTATGCAGGCTACACGGGAGAGCGAGGGCGTAGTAGTAGACCAGGTATATCTTGGCGACAGTGCTGAGGTCTTAAAGAGGCTTCCTGCTGCCAGCGTAGACCACTGCATCACTGACCCACCGTGGATTAAGTTCTTCGATGAGAAGCTCAGAATCGACCAGCGAACTCTCCCAGTATTCAAAGAGCTTTATCGGGTGCTTAAACCTGGTGCTATGCTCTATGTATTTGCTGGCATGGATGACGTGTACTACTATTCTGGATTCAATCTTCCGGGACAGACAAATGAAAGCGTCCATACCAAGGGAGAGCTAGAGAAGATAGGCTTTAACGTCGCTACTACTCCTGTCATATGGCACAAGCAGAAGTCGCTTAGTCGGAGAGGCGTAAGGCCATGGGAATACGATAAGGACTTCGAGTTCATCATCGTAGCCTGTAAGGGTCATGGGACTATGCCTTCGACTAGCACCTTAAGCGGAGTCAAGCCCTTCCCTATCGTCCCCTCCCCTTCCCTGATACACCCAAACGAGAAGCCTCTAGCTCTTATCGAGGACTTAGTTACGGACTGCTCCTACGATAACAATATCATCATCGACCCGTTCGGTGGTTCTGGTGTGGTCGCAGTAGCCTGTAAGCGTCATGATAGGAGATACATACTTATCGAGCGCGAAAAGACCTACTACGATGGTATCTTGGGCAGGTTGACAAAGGAGAGCAAATGAGACTCCTCAGTGACCGTATAGAGGAGTTCATGAAGTGGTTAAAAGAAGAAACAGACTTCGGCGATTGGAATCCTGAGATACAAGATAAGGTCCATAGGATGCTTATAGTATTCATGATTTCAGACAAGATGGAGAAGGAGAGCAAATGACACGAGTGGTTATCGAATCACCTCTTAGCGCGCCTACACGAGAAGGGATAGATGAGAACAAGGCTTACGCTAAACTCTGTGTGTTAGACTGTCTGGCTCGAGGAGAATCCCCATACGCTAGTCATCTCTTCTTCGACCAGCCCGGTATCCTTGACGAGATGGTTCCAGCGGATAGGAACATGGGGATGCAGGCTGGTATGCAGTGGGGATTGGCTGCACATAAGGTAGTAGTTTATATTGACCACGGCGTATCTAAGGGTATGCAGTTGGGTATGGACTTCTATCGTCATGCTGGTATCCCTATTGAGTTTCGGCAGATAGAGCCGATAAAGCAGGATGTCTAATTACGTTCCGGGACAAGGCAAGCGCGACGCTAGGATAATGTTTATCGGCGAGGCTCCCGGCGCTGAAGAAGCTAGGTCTAAGATTCCCTTTACTGGTCCCTCTGGAGACTTGTTATGGGAAATCTGTCGCGAAATAGGCATCCACCGCAACGACGTATATACGACCAACGTAGTCAAGTATCGTCCACCCAATAACGACCTCAGAAAGCTTAACGAGATACTTGACGATGATGGCCAGCCTATCACGATTGAAAGTTGCATCTCTCAGCTTTGGGACGAAATACAAGCGATTAATCCTAATATCATTGTTACGTTGGGAAATACATCGCTTAAGGCTGTTACAGGCAAGACATCGATACTCAAGTGGAGGGGTTCCTGCATACAGAGTAAGGCTTTCGATTATAAGGTTCTGCCTACGATACACCCAGCTGCTCTTCTCCACTCAGAGTCAGATGATTTTGAGAAAAAAGGACCGCTGAAGTATAGCTATAAGCACATCATTAAGTTGGATTTGCTCAAGGCTATAAAGGAATCAGAAGATAAAACCTACCATCCGCCTGAACGCTTAGTAGAGATAGCGCGCGACTCTGTTAGCTTATACAGGTTCCTCGACGCCTATAAGGACAAGGATACTGTAGCTGTAGATATCGAAGTCGAAGCTGCTATCCCCTTCTGCGTCGGATTAGCCTTTAACGAGTGGCACGCTATATCTGTTCCACTCTTCGATATCTGGTCCATCCGTAAGGAGCA